>Ga0209273_10000547_pt1 | contig 46186 bp, 38 predicted proteins | sample tdAd471_FD_187126 | JGI IMG/M metagenome (GOLD analysis project Ga0209273, IMG submission 187126) | Marine sediment microbial communities from the Atlantic coast under amendment with organic carbon and nitrate - tdAd47.1 (SPAdes)... | ecosystem: Environmental > Aquatic > Marine > Coastal >...
CCGCCGGTATTGAGAGCGGCGCGAACTCCCGGAAACACCCGTTGGCCTAGACAAAGCGTCTACCCTGTTCGAGTAGACCTTGCCGTAAATGCCGGGCTCTGTCGACGCCCCCGTGGGGGGCGCTCCGAACGTCAACACGCTGAACTCCAACGCCACTATCGGATGCAACTCACGAATCTCACCCCGCTCGTTTCAGGGCTAACGCTCTTGCTTGCGACCGCCTCATCGGCGATCGGCCGACCCAACGTCCTGTTCATCATGTCGGACGACCATGCGGCGCACGCGATCGGAGCCTACCGGGGCCGACTGGCCGAATTGGATCCGACGCCGAACATTGACCGGTTGGCCGCTGAGGGCATGCTCTTTGAGCAAGCCTTCGCGACCAATTCAATTTGCACGCCCAGCCGCGCAACCCTGCTGACCGGCCAGTACAGCCACGTCAACGGAGTCCGCACGCTGAACGGCGCCTTACCGCCGAGCCGTCAGGCGCTGGCCAATCAGATGAGGCGGGCGGGGTATGAAACGGCGATGGTCGGCAAGTGGCACCTCAAGAACGAACCCGCCTTCGACTACTACGCCGTCCTTCCCGGTCAGGGCTCCTATTTCAATCCCATCCTTCGAGTCTCGGGCGGCGTGTGGCCCGATCACGTGGAGCGGTTCAGCGGCTACGACTCAAGCCATTCCTCAGACGTGGTCACGGACCTCTCGTTGGACTGGCTCAAGAACCGTGAATCGGACAAGCCCTTCTTCTTGATGCACCACTTCAAGGCGCCACACGACAACTTTGAGAATGCGGAACGCTACGACTTTCTCTACAAAGACATCGACATCCCCGAGCCCGACTCTCTTTGGGCGACCCCGAATCACGGCTCCAAGGCGACCGAAGGGATGGGCACGTCGATCGGAAAGCGTAACCAGCGACGCAACATGGGGCATCACATGTTTGTCGACGAGTCGCTGGGGGCCGAGCAGTACAAAAGGACGGCCTACCAACGGTATCTGAAGAAGTACCTGCGCACGGTTCGCGGCGTCGACGACAACATCGGGCGTCTACTGGAATTCCTGGTGGAGAGCGGCGACCTCGACAACACGGTGATCGTCTACACCTCCGACCAGGGCTTCATGCTCGGAGAGCACGACTACATCGACAAGCGCTGGATGTATGAGGAGTCGATGCGCATCCCGCTGTTGGTTCGCTATCCGCCGTTCGTCCAAGCCGGGGAGCGGACCAGAGCGCTGGCGGCCAACGTAGACTTCGCTCCCACGATTCTGGATATTGCAGGGGGCGATATTCCCGACGAGATGCAAGGCCGTAGTCTCGTTTCAATCTTGAAGGGCGAGACGCCGGCCGACTGGCGAAAGTCCGTGTACTACCGCTATTGGATGCACATGGCGCACCACGATAACCCGGCGCACTACGGGATTCGCACCGAGCGCTACAAACTGATTTTCTTTTATGGCCTCCCGCTGGATGCGGAAGGCGCGGTGGACCGGACGACCGAACCAGGCTGGGAACTCTACGACCTGAAGGAAGATCCACACGAACGTCGCAACGTCTACGCAGCCCCGGAGTACGCTCCAGTAGCGCGCCGGTTGAAGAGCGACTTGCTCGAGCAGAAGAACATCCTAGGCGACACGGACGATCGATACCCCGACCTCATGCGCATTCGGCGGCAGCACTGGGAATAGGCCCCGCGCTGGAAGGGCCGCTCAGACCGCCGGCCCTTCCAGGAACCGGACCGTGACGACTGTGGGGGGCGATCGTGAGTGGTCGGCTAGCGGGGCGCCCTCCGACGTTCAGCGTGACGGAAGCCTTGACGTCTCTGGCACTCAACCTTCCAACGAGAAAGCGACGTACTCGTCGCCGGAGGGCGAGTCGCCTTTGCCGCCGCCGGCTGCGATGACTACATATTGTATGCCGTTCGCCATGTAGGTGCAGGGCGTCGCGAATCCGCCGGCTGCGAGCTGGTGCTCCCAGAGCACTTCACCCGTATCGGAATCGAAGGCGCGCATCTTGCGGTCGAAGCGCCCGGCCATGAAGACCAGTCCGCCCTTCGTGCAGATGGAGCCGCCGTGCGACGGCGTGCCCGTTTTTGGAATCCCCTGCTCGGTCAACTCCTCGTACTCGCCGTGGACGACTCGCCAACGGAACTCGCCTTCGTCGCAATCGATCGCCGTCATGTAGCCCCACGGAGGTTTCACCATCGGATAACCCTGTTTGTCGCGGACCAGCGTTCTCTCGCTCAGGTTGTATTCAAACGGCTCGCCCTCGCTCGCATCCGCCAGCGTGATCCGGTTCGTGTTCTCGTCGGACTTTACGAACAGCAAATTGCGCTCTGGGTCGAAGCAACACCCGCCCCACAAGGCGCCTCCCCGGAAGCCCGGGTGGACGAATGTGCCGCGCTTCGTCGTCGGCTCGTAGATCTTTCCCGCGTCGGTATTGTCGTAGAGCGCGGTGAACTCCGCGTGCGACTCGGGCGAGATGTCGGTGATCTGGTTTCGCGTCAGGTCGATCCGGCTGAGCGGCGGCGGCTTCAGCGGGATCGGCTGGGTGGGCCAAGTCTCTTCGCCTGGAATGACCGAGGGCGGCGTCGGGGTTTCCTCGACCGGGAACAGCGGCTGCCCTGTGTCGCGATCGAGTAAGAAAACGAACGACTGCTTGGTGACCTGAGCGACTGCATCGACGGGCCGACCGTTGCGTTCGACGGTAATCAAAGCCGGCTGCGCGGGCAGATCGTAGTCCCAAATGTCGTGATGGACGACCTGGTAGTGCCACATGCGTTCGCCGGTATCGGCGTTTAGCGCCAGCACGCAGTTGCCGAACAGGTTTTGGCCCTTGCGGTCCCCGCCGTAGTAGTCGAACGCCGGAGATCCCAAGGATGCGAACACCCAACCGCGCTCCGAATCGAGCGACAGTCCGGCCCAGTTGTTGGTGCCGCCCACCCGCTTCCAGGCGTCCTCGGGCCAGGTCTCGTATCCGTACTGGCCAGGGCGGGGGACGGTGTGGAAGATCCAACGTCGCTCGCCCGTCCGCGCATCGAACGCTCGGATATGTCCCGGAGCGGCCGGGTACGGTCCTTCGCCTCCGCCCCCTCCGACGATGACTAAATCGCGCCAGACGACCGGCGGACTAGAGCAGTTGAAGGACAGTCCCTGCATGTCGTGGTCGAGGTTCTGCTTGAGGTTGAGCACGCCGCCCTCGCCGAAACCTGGGTCGAGTTCTCCGGTCTCGGCGTCGATCGAGAAGAGCGTGTCGCGCTTGGGTGCGAAGATTCGCCTGGCAGAGCCGTCCTCGCTTTGCCAATAGGTGAGGCCCCGCCCAATGCCTGCCGAGCGCCGTGATTTCCGGCCGCCTTCGGGGTCGAACTCCCACTTCTGCTCGCCCGTTGCCGCGTCGAGTGCACGTACCTTGAGCCGTGGAGTCAGCAAGAAGAGCGTGCCGTCCACCACGATGGGCGTCGTTTCAATGGTTGTTTGCGGGCGGTTGCTGTGGTCGCCGCAATGGTGGGTCCAGGCGACTTGGAGTTCCTTGACGTTCTCTCGGTGGATCTGGCTCAGCGGAGCGTAGCGAGTCGCTTCCGGGTCGGCGCCGTAGACGCGCCACTCCCAGTTCTCGGCGGCGGCGGAGTCCGATCCCGCAAGCGGAGCCGCGGCCAACGTCGATAGAAAAAGTCGTCGATCCAGTTTCATGCGTCGCCGGTCATTCTAGCGGGAAGGAAGGTCCGCCGGAAGTACACTAGTGCGCGATGCGTTCTCTCACTCCCACCGTGGCCGCTCTCCTGCTGCTTTCGTGCTCCCCGCCGGAGGTCGTGGAAACCCGGCCTCCGAACGTCTTGTACATCCAAAGCGATACGCACCGCTGGGGGGCGATGTCGCTCACGCAGACGCCCGCCGTCGTCACTCCGAATATGGAGAAGCTGGCGAGCGAGGGTGCATCGCTCGATCGCTACTACGTCAACCTGCCCATCTGTACGCCTTACCGGGCGCTGATGATGACCGGCCGCTGGCCCTATCAGCAGGGCCTGATGGCGAACCACATGAAACTCGGCGAGAGAGTGGACATGCCCGAAGGCAAGAAGACGCGCGGGACGATCGCGCATGCCTTTCGCGACGCCGGTTACGTGACTGGACATTTTGGAAAATGGCACCTCGGCGGCAATGACGCGCGACCCTTTGGTTTCGACCGGTCAGTGGTTTGGAACGGCACCAACAACCACCGCAAGAATCCCGTCTTCGTCGACGGCGAGGGCCCGGAGGTTTGGGAGGGCGAGTCGAATGCGACGGGCACGACCGAGCAGGCGCTGGACTGGGTCGCCGGAGTCGCGACGGGCGAGAAGCCCTTCTTTGCGGTGCTCTCGTTGAACCCTCCGCACGGTCCGTTTCACGACGCTCCGGAATCGAAGAAAGCTCTCTATCCAGACGCGGAGACGTTGCCCTTCCACCCGTTGGACAGGCTCCGGAGGTTCAAACAACATCGCGACTATCACGCTTTGATCTCCGGCGTCGACGACGACCTGGGGCGGGTGACGACGAAGCTCGACGAGCTCGGGATCGCCGACGATACGATCTTGGTCTATACGTCAGACCACGGCGGCATGACCGGCGTGGACGGCGTGGCGTACGGGCAGAAGCGACACCCCAATGACGAGTCGGCGCGCGTCCCCTTCCTGATTCGCTGGCCGGGGCGGATCTCGGCGGGTGTGCGACTGGAGACGTTGGCCTCAACGATGGACGTCTTCCCAACCCTGGCCCGGTTGGCGGGGATCGAGCCCCCCGGCGAGGCGGGCGAATATCTAGAAACGCTCGTCGGGACCAACCTGGCGCCCTATCTGCTAGAAGGTGCACCCAGGCCCGCCGAAGAGCCCGATGCGATTTACTTGGCGCATCCCTCCAACATGAACAATCGCGGCAGCCGACACGAGCTGATCTGGCGCGCGATTGTGACGCCCGAGTTCACCTATGCAGTCACACATGAAGGGGAGCACCGGCTGTGGGAGAACCGTGCCGGGTATCAGGACGAGAACCTGATCGACGACCCGAATCACTTGGAGACGCGTCGGCGCTTGTGGGAGAAGCTCGATGCGCTGCTCGACGAAGCCGAGCGTCCGTACTACGAGCAGTGGTTTGCGGAGGCGTCGGCCCAAGAAGCCGCGGCGTGGAACGCCGAGCACGGACTGCCGGAGGGGGATCGAGCGGCCGGGCGGGCGGCCGTCTTTGATCTCGAAGCCTCCCGACCTCCGGATCACTAGCGGCGCATCGACGAAACTCTGGACTCCAGCCTCCGCAATCGGTATTCGAAGCGCTCCAAGCGTTGGTGTAACGCGGCTGCGGCAGGGGTTGCGCCCGCAGGGCTCCTCTCGGTCAACACGCGTTCGATGGAAGCGAGGCGGCGTTCGACCGCGGCGAGATCAGGCGGGCCGAGATCGGGCGGGTCATCGTCCTCCTGCGCTGATAGCCGAGGCTGGAGCGCCAGCGCGACAAGACCGGCGGCCGCGCCGAGTAGTTTGCGTCTCATGATTCGTCGAGTCCTCCTCGTCCGAACAAGAAGGCTGCGTGCGGTGAGACCCGCGGTTGACAGCCACTCTCGGCGCCGGACGGCGACACGGTGTAGTCTAAGTCGTCACGGTGACGAATGTGCGCGACAGTCGCTGGATGACCGCTTGCCTCGTCGCGGGCGTTGCACTCTCGGCGTCGGCGGCGCACGCCGGGCCGTCGCCTGAGCCGGGTCCCAAGTTAACGCCGCGCGAGGTGGTGGAAGCCCAGCTCGAAGCCCTGCAGCACAACGACGCTCCGGCTGAGGATGACGGCGTGCGCACGGCTTTTCGGTTCGCCTCGCCGCGCAACCAGGAGACCACGGGTCCCATCGACCGCTTTATACGTATGCTTCGCGCTCCCGCCTATGCGCCGCTGCTCAATCATCGCGCCCGCAGCCTCAGTGAGACGACCCAAGTCAACGACATGGCGCGTATCAAGGTCACAATCGTCGATGCGGAGGGTGAACAGGCGGCCTATGTTTGGATTCTCTCTCGGCAACCAGATCCTCCCTGTGGAGGCTGTTGGCTGACCGATACCGTCTTGCGCGTCGAGGTCAAGAACTCGCCATTCCAGACAGCCATGGCAAGCGAGACGCTCCGATGAGCTCCAAGGAGATCGATGCGGTCCGGCGAGAGTGGGCGTCGCGCGGCTTCTCATGCCAGACGTGGACCGACCCGCCTGGACGCTGCTGGGAGGACTTTCGGCACGAGACCGACGAGTTGGTTCTAGCCATCGAGGGCGAGGTCGAGTTTGAGATTGAAGGCGTCGTCCGGCGCCCGCAGCCGGGGGACGAACTGCTCATTCCCGCCGGCGCGCTCCACTCGGCCCGGAATGTGGGCTCCACGACGACTCGTTGGTTGTTCGGCTATCGGCGCTAGTGGGCGGCTCGCTCAGCGCATGGCCGTCACTCTCGATGGGTTCCGGCTCGCAGAGTTCGAGGACCTCCGTCTTGCCCCCCTTGTGGCGAAAGCGCACGCTTCCAAATTCAGCGTTTTCGCCGAATACGGCTCGTACGACGACGGATCTCTTGGCCTCAAAGTACCCCTGCAATTTGTCGAGCCGTGCTCGAACGCTGCTGCTTGATTTCACGCCGTCACCTCCGGGCCGCCAACTGTATTCCTCCTTACAGAGTGCGGCGACATGTCAACTTGTGACCGGCCCAGAATCCCGCAACTAATTGAAAACAAATACCCGGATCTATTGTGACGGGGGCGACGACTAGTATCCTGTAGGGCATGACTCCCACCCGCCGCGACTTTCTCGCGACGTTGGCCCTGGCCGCGGCCGCCCGTGCGCGCGCCGCCGAGACCGATCGACCGGCCATGGCCGAGCGCGCGCTCGAGTTGGCCAAGAAGGCCGGCGCCGACTATGCCGACATTCGCATCAGCCGCTACGACTACGAGAATCTGTTCGCCCGCGAAAAGCGCATCAGCGGAGTGAGCTCAACGAGCAGCTTCGGCTATGGAGTGCGGGTGCTCAAGAAGGGGGCCTGGGGGTTTGCGGCGACGAGCGATCTCGCCGGCGCGACACTCGCCCGGACCGTGGCGAAGGCGGTCGAGATCGCCGAGGCCAATGCCGTCCTGCAGCAACGTCCGATCCGGCTCGCCCCGGTCAAAGCCTATGGAGCCACTTGGAGTTCTGGGTTTCAGGTGGATCCGTTCGAGGTCGCGCTGGACGACAAGGTCGCGATGTTGCTGGAGACGAACTCGGCGGCCCTGGCAGTGAAGGGCGCGAGTTTCGTTTCGAGTTCTCTGGGATTCGTGCGCGAAGACAAGTTCTTCGCCTCCTCGGTCGGGTCGGTCATCCAGCAAGACCTGGTCCGGACCAGCGGCGGATTCACGGTCACCGCGATTGACCGAGCCAAGGGCGACGCACAATCGCGGGCGAGTCTGGCGCAGCCGACGCAACGCGGTTGGGAGGCGATCGACGAACATGGCTATCCGGCCGAGGCGGAGCTGGCGGCGCGTCAGGCGGTCGAGAAGCTCCGGGCCAAACCCGTGGATCCCGGCTTGTATGACTTGGTGCTTGAGCCCAACCACTTGTTCCTCACCATCCACGAGAGCTGCGGTCACGCTACGGAGCTGGACCGCGCGCTGGGCTACGAAGCCAATTACGCCGGGACGAGCTTTCTCACAGCGGACAAGCTCGGCAAGTTCCGCTACGGCTCCGAGCTGGTCAACATGGTCGCCGACCGGACCCAGGAGCATGCGCTTTCCACGGTCGCCTATGACGACGACGGAGTTCCTTCACAGCAGTGGCATCTGATCAAGGACGGCGTGTTCGTGGAATACCAGTCGACGCGAGAGCAGGTTGCTTGGATGAAGGGTGTGAAGTCGCGCGGATGCGCTCACGCCGACTCGTGGGACAGCGTCGTTTTTCAGCGCATGCCCAACGTTTCGCTCGACCCGGGCGACTCAAAACTTAGCTCCGACGATCTGATCGCCGACGTCAAGAAAGGCATCCTGATTGAAGGACGCGGCAGCTACTCGATCGACCAGCAGCGCTACAACTTCCAGTTCGGCGGACAGGTCTTCCACGAGATTCGCAACGGCAAGAAGGCGGGGATGTTGCGCGACGTCGCCTATCAGGCCCGGACGCCCGAATTCTGGGCTTCGTGCGACGGCATCGCGAGCCGCGACGAGTACCGGCTGGGCGGCACCTTCCGCGACGGCAAGGGTCAGCCCGCGCAGATCAACGCGGTGAGTCACGGCTGCTCCCCAACCCGCTTCCGCCAAGTCAACGTGATCAATACCGGGAGGAAGGCATGACGCGCGACGAAGCCGGCAAGATCACCAAGAAGGTTCTGGGGTACGCAGAGGCGCCCGAGGTCGAAGTCCGCGTATCGGAGGTCCGACGAGGCTTCCTGCGTTTTGCTCGCAATGAGGCGACGACGGCGGGCGAGACGACCTCCATGCGCCTCGCTGTGACGGCTTGGAAGGGCAAGCGGCGCGCGTCGGTTTCGGCAGAAGTGGAGTTGCGTTCGGGACGATTCGACGAAGCCGGCGCCCGCAAAGTGGTGGCCGACGCCGAGGCGTTGGCGGCAATCTCGCCGGAGGACCGCGAGTACATGCCTTTGCTCGGTCCGCAGGAGTATGCCGAGGTCGACGCCTTTGACGAAGAGACGGCCGCGGCGGGACCCAAGCATCGCGCCGAGCGCATCCGCGACGCCGTTGAGTACGCCCGCGACAAGAAGACGCAGGCTGCGGGCTTTCTCGATCAGCGTGTCGCCTCCACCGCGCTCGCCAACTCGAACGAGTTGTTCGTCTATCATCCGTCCACCAGCGTTGAGTTTTCGATGACCGCGAGGACGTCCGACGAGACCGGTTCCGGGTACGCCCGCATGCAGTCGCAAGCATTCCGATCGCTCGACCTTCGGGAGGCGGCTGCGATTGCCGTCAAGAAGGCGACGGCCTCGCGCAACGCGGCCGAGCGCAAGCCGGACGAGTATCCAGCGATTCTCGAGCCGCTCGCGGCATCGGACCTGCTGGGCACTTTCAATTTTGATGCGCGACGAGCCGAAGAGGGGCGTAGCGTCTTCACGGCGTCAGGCGGCAAGACGCGTCTCGGCGAGCAGGTCTTTGACAAGCGGCTGGGAATCCGGTCGGACCCGGCGGACGCGCTCGTTCCGTCGGTCCCCTATGCGGCGGGCGGCTACCCGGTAACCGCCGCGACGTTCGTCGAAGAAGGAGTTCTGAAGACGCTTTCTAGTTCGCGGTTTTGGGCCAAGAAGCAGGAACGCGAGCCCGGCCCATTCGCGTCGAATCTCATTCTCGAAGGCGGGAAGAAGTCGCTGAACGAGATCATTCAGACGACCAAGCGGGGCGTGTTGGTTTCGCGGTTCTGGTACATCCGAACCGTCGATTCGCAGCAGGCTTTGGTGACGGGACTGACGCGCGACGGCACGTTCTGGGTGGAGGACGGGGAGATTGTCGGACCGGTGAAGAACTTCCGGTTCAACGACAGTATGGTCCGCGTTCTGGGTGATCTGGACGAGTTGGGGCAGTCGGTCCGCGTAGGAAGCAGGATGGTTCCGGCGCTACGGGCCAACGCGTTCCGGTTCACCTCGCTGTCCGACGCGGTCTAGGTGCGGGGGCCTAGTCGAGCCAGCCCTCGACCTTCATCAGTTCCGCGTTGAGAACCGCGGCCCCAGCGGCGCCGCGAATCGTGTTGTGGCCCAACACAACGAACTTGTAGTCGAGCAGCGGACAGTCGCGCATGCGGCCGACGGAGACGGCCATGCCGGCTTCCGCCATGACGTCGCGGCGCGTCTGCGGGCGATTCTCTTCACGTCGTACGTGGACCGGTTGACGGGGCGCGGTCGGCAGGTCGAGTTGCTGAGGCTTGCCGCGCCAAGCCTCCATCGCTTCAATCAGCCGTTCGACGCCGACTTTCTCTTCCAGTTCCACGGAGAGGCAAACCAAGTGACCGTCGATGACCTGTACGCGGTTGCAATGAGCGCTGACGGCCGCGGGGAGATGCTCGATCGACCCGTTCGCAAACGTGCCTAGGATCTTCTGCGACTCCGTTTCAACCTTGTCTTCTTCGCCGCCGATGTGAGGAATCACGTTCGCGACGATGTCCATGGACGGCAGGCCGGGGTATCCGGCGCCCGACATGGCTTGCATGGTGGCGGCCAGGATCTTGCGGATACCGAACGGCTTCAAGGGAGCGAGTCCCATCGTCATCGTGATGGTCGAGCAGTTCGGGTTCGTGACGATCGCGCCGGACCAACCGCGGTTCTTGCGTTGCGTCTCGATTAGCCCCAGGTGCTCGGAGTTGATTTCGGGGATCAGCAGGGGCACGTCGGGGTCCATGCGGTGGTTCTTCGAGTTGGAGACGACGATATGTCCGGCATGCGCGAACGCTTGCTCGATCTCCCCCGCTACCGAGGAGTCCATTGCTGAGAAGACGAGCCGCGGCCTCTCGCCCTTCGGCTTGGCTTCCGACACGATCCGCCCGGCGAGACGGTCCGGCATGTCTTGGTCCTGCACCCAGTTCGTCGCCTCGGCATAGGGTTTGCCCGCCGATCGCTCGCTGGCGCCGAGCCAAGTGAGATCAAACCACGGGTGGTCACGCAGTTGGTTGGCGAATTGTTGGCCGACCATTCCGGTCGCGCCCAACACGCCGACTTCAATCTTCTTTTGCATGCAAGTTCCCCCTCGGATTCCTCAGACGCAGCCCCCTCGCGCGTCTGAGAAGTTACTTCGTAGTCGTAGTTGATTTGAGCTGCTTGGCCAGCCGTTGGTAGAGCTCGACGGCGTCGGTGATCTCTTGTTTCGGCACGCGCTCTTCGAGCTTGTGCGCCACATGGATCGTTCCCGGTCCCAGCAGCAGAGGCTGGCCCCAGTTGGTCAGCTTCGGAATATCGGTCGTGTACTTGACGATCGAGGTCTCGAAGCCCTCAACCGCCGGCATGTGGATGGCGGGCGTCTCGGTGACGAGCTCGACTTCGACTCGATCGTCGAGCGCATCGAGCGCTAGTTTCTTGACGTCTTCAAGTTCGTCGACCACGCGAATGACGACGGCCGCCTCGGCGTGATCGGCGATGATATTCGCAGCCGGTCCGCCGGAGATCGTCCCGATATTCATCGTCGAGGGACCGAGGATCTCGTGGGTGGGCCAATCGACCTGACGCAGGGCCTGGAGGTTGTCGAGCAGCTTCTCAATGGCCGAATCGCCCAACTCCGGGTAAGCGGAATGCGCGGCGGTTCCCTTCGCCTTGAGGTCCAGCCGCAGAGTGCCCTTGGAGCCCAGTGCGAGCAGATTGGAAGTCGGTTCGCCGTTGACCAGATACCGGACGCCCTCCGGGGCGCGCTGGTTTGCGTAGTGGGCGCCCAGCCCGTCGACTTCCTCGCCAATGACCAAGAGGAGGCCCAGATCGCGAACGCCCTCTTCGAGCAGCGCTTCCAGGGCCTTGATCATTGCGGAGCACAACCCATGCGTATCGCACGCGCCGCGCCCGTAGATAAACTCGTCGTCTTCGCTGGAGGTGATGTGCGGCGGGACGGTATCCATGTGGGTCGAAAAGACGACCTCGGGCGTTCCCCACCAGACCCAAACGTTGTTGCGGCCAGGCTCGACTTCCTGCTTTTCGATCGAGCCGCCGTAGCGCTCGGCGAGCGGACGCAGGTGGTCATACAGCCAATCGCCGATGGCCGTCTCGTTCGGCGTGACCGAGTCGATGTCGATCAACGCCCGTGTGAGAGCAAACGCGTCCATATGGAAGCCCCGAACCTTCGAGGATATCAGACCGCCCGTTCGGCTATCTTAGTGTCGCCATGCAGTTTCGGATGCATCTCGGTTCGCAACGCCGCGGCGACCTCGGTCGTGCTCACCTCCAGTACTTCAAGCGCCACAGCGTGGAGCATATCGCCGGCTGGCCGCCTGAAGCCAAGGAAGCCACGCTGGCAGACGACCTCGCCCGCGCCAAGGAGCAGTGCGCCAAAGAAGGCGTCAGTCTCGACGTGGCTCAGTTCCCCCTGCTCGCCGGGGCTCCGGCTGCGGCGATCTTGCTTGGGAAGGACCCCGATCGTGACCGTGAGATTGAAACCGTCCACAATTTGATCCGAGCCTGCGCCTCCGCCGAGATTCCAGCATTCAAGTACAACCTGCGGGTACTGTTCAACGTCCGCTCCGGTCTGACCTCTGGCCGTGGAGGCACGCAGTACAGCACCTGGAAGTTCGACGACGTGCGCGACGATCCGCCGGAGCCCGAGGTCGGGCGAGTGGACGCCGACACGTTCTGGGAACGCATCACCTACTTCCTGGAGCGCGTCATCCCGGTCTGCAACGAATACAAGGTCCGGGCGATGTGCCATCCGCACGACCCGGGCGTGCCCAAGTCCGGCTACAAAGGCGTCGACCGGGTGCTCGGCACGGTCGAGGGTCTGGAACGGCTGATCTCGATTGAGGAGAGTCCCTATCACGGTCTCAACCTTTGTTTGGGAACGACGGCGGAGATGCTCCAAGACCCAGCCACCGAGCTTGAGCCCGTGGTCCGGCGCTTTGGCGAGCGGGGCAAGATCTTCAACATCCATTTCCGCAACATTGTCGGGAAGCGGGGTGACTTCTACGAGGTCTATCCGGACAACGGCGACCTGAACATGCCCCGCCTGGCACAGGTGCTGGCTGAGGTGGACTACCCGTATATGCTGATGCCGGATCACATGCCCAAGCACCCGGAAGATCCGGGCTACCAGCAAGGGTTCGCCTACGGCTTCGGCTACATTCGCGCCGTTCTACAGGCGCTCGAAGCGCGCTAGGGGCTCCCCTAGCGGTCGTAGTACTTCCGTTTGAGGTGCTACGGTAGACATCTTTTTGAAAAAGTACTCGCGAGCCATTGGCGCCCCTCCGCCATCGGGCGCATGATCGCCATGTTGAGGACGACACAGCATGACGGCCACACAATTACGAGGACTCCAACGGCGGCTGGCGCAGCGCTATCCAAGCCGGCCTGGGCATCCGGAGCCTGACTCCCCGAACCGCTTGGTGCGCGAGCGCGTCGACCAGGCGATGGCGGACCGTCCGGTGGCCTATATCGGCGGACAGGACTGGGATTCGATTCCCTCCGACCGCCGGTAGACGGATCGTCCCCTTCGAGCGGCTACTTGGGCGGCTCGCGAATCTTGTGAACGCGGTTTACCGAGAGACCGCTCAGGGTTTGCACCCGACCCGAGGGCCATTCGATCTCGATGTCCGATTCGGCCTGGGATGCGCCCCCCAGGCCGAATCGGACTCGCAGATCATTCTGGGACAGGTAGCTCCCGCCGCCGCGTACCTCCGCCGATTGGGGCCTGTCGCGCAGCAGCCGTACCTTGGCGCCGATCGCGCTGCGGTTGGACTCCACGCCTTCCAACTTCAGGAGAATCCATGAGCCGGCAGGCTGGGTCTTCGGAGTGAGCAGGGACGGCGGCTCGTTCTGATTGTTGACCAGCACGTCGACGCGCCCGTCGTTGTCTGCGTCGGCGAAGGCTGCGCCTCGTGCGGCGTGAGGCTCGAGGATGCCGGGGCCGGATTCGACGGATACGTCCGCGAACTTCCCGGCACCCAGGTTGCGGTAGAGGATCGCCTGCTCGCGATAGCGAACGTCGCCCGGCATCGCATCCACCTCCGGAAAGACGTGGCCGTTGACCAGCAATACGTCCTGGCGCCCGTCGTTGTCGTAGTCGAAGAAGCCGGCGCCCCAGCCGACGTAGCGAGTATTCGCTCCCATGCCGGCGGCCACGGTGGTCTCGTCAAAGTCGCCCTCGCCTCGATTGCGGTAGAGCGTGGAGCGCTCGTCGGAGAAGTTGCTGCGGAACAGGTCCACGGCGCCGTCCGCGTCGTAGTCGGCCGCGGCGACGCCCATGCCGGAAAGCGCCTGCCCGTTCTCATCGAGAGCCGCGCCGCGAAACAGCGCTTCATCCTCGAACGTGCCGTCTTGTTGGTTGAGGTAGAGGATCGACGGCGTCCGGTCGCAAGCGACATAAAGATCGGTCCAACCGTCCGCGTTGAAGTCGCCGGTGACGACGCCGAGCGAGTAGTTGCGATCCGGAGCGGAGACGCCGGAAGCGTCCGAGACGTCGCTGAACTTCCAATCGCCGTCGTTGCGGTAGAGCGCGTTGCGTTCAAACGGCAGCCCGCGCGGCCCGCAAGCGGTGGGGACGTTGCGGTAGTAGCAGTAGGGATTGTCGCCGGGCTTGGGAGTCGTCTCGAAGTCGAAGTGCAGGTAGCGGGCGACGAAGAGATCCAAGTCGCCGTCGCGATCGTAGTCGAGAAAGGCGCAGCCGGTGGAGTAGCGTTCCGGCTGAGCGAGAGGGACGTCTTCAAACCGCTTGCCTTGGACGTTCCGCAGCAGCCGGCTCTTGCCCCAATAAGAGATAAACAGATCCGTGTATCCGTCATTGTCGACGTCGCCGGCGCACACGCCTTGACCCCAGCCTTCCAGTCTCGGCAGCACCTGGGAAGTGACGTCCGCAAAACCGCCCTTTCCCGAATTGCGGTAGAGGCGCGTGGGAGCGCCTTCGCCCGAAACGACGAGAGCGTCGAGCAGATCGTCGTTGTCGTAGTCGATCCAGGCGGCGCCGGAGCCGGTGGTCTCGACGATCCAGGTCTTCGTATCGTCGCCGCCGTTAGGGAAGACCTGCGTCAGACCCGCCTCCTTGGCCCGGTTGACGAATTCCGCTCCGGACACAGTCGCGGCCACAAGCAGCACGCACAAGAACCTCACGGCTGGGGGTTCTCTCCAATCCGTCGCAGGAAGTCGGAGAACTCGCCGTCAGGGGACTGCTGCAAAGCGTCCAGCTTCTTCTTGGTCTCAAGCGCATCGTCGCGACGGCCCGCATTGCGGTAAGCGACCATCAGCGCGTAGAGGGAGGATTCGGCTTCCGGCTGCAACTCCACGGCGCGCTCCAGCAGCTTGGCTGCCGCGGCGTGCTGGTTGGAGCGAGAGCGATAGCGAGCCAAGGCGGTCAGCGCCTCGGGAAATTCCGGGTCCAACTCGACAGCTTTCTCCAAGCTGCGGGCCGCTTCGGACGGCTTCTGCTGAACCTCGAGTATCTGCGCAATCTGGTAGTGAGCCACCGAGTCATAGGGATTCAGTTCCAGCTCGGCGACGAACTCCTCGCGAGCCTCTTCCAGCGCCGCAGGCTCGTGCGAGCGAGCCAGGAGCGCGCGCCCGAGCCGGTAGTGCAAATTGAGGGTCTTCGGACTCTTCGCGAGCGCCTTGCGGTACTCGCCGACCGCTTCGTCGTAACGGCCTTGAATCTCGAAAATTTCCGCTGAAAGCTGATTCACACGAAAGGAGGCCGGCGCGCCTTCAAACATCCGCTCCACGGCGCCGTTCCAAGCCTTCAAGTGCAACCGAGCGGCCTCATAGAGAACGTCGGGATTCTTCGGGAACTCCGTCTCAAGCTTCGCAAGCACGTTCGCGGCGTCCGTCCATCGTTCCTCGGCGATCCGGCAACGGGTGAGCGCGAGGCCTGTCAGCAGGCGCATCTGCGGGTCGTCTCGGCGTACACGGAGCTCGGGCTCCGCCTCCGCGCAGCGGCCGGTGGCGGCCTTTGTGAGCATCAAGAATGCTTTTCCGCGCGGAGACTCGTCGCCGGCAAGCAGCTTCTCCGCGACGGCGTAGTCGCCGCGGCTGAAGGCCGCCGCTCCGGAGTCCTGTGCGAACGCGGCAGGAGACATGGCCGCGACCACCAGCAAGGCGGGGAGGAGTCTAGTGCCCGGCATCGTCCATCACCAAGTTGAGGTCGCCAAAACGGTGACGACGCTTGCCGTCCAAGTACCGAAAACGAAGCACCGGCGGATCGCTGGGCGCGAGCCGCGCGGTCGGCTTCAGACGCTCGGAGGATGTGATGCCGAACGTCTGTACGCGGCCCGTCGCTAAGATTTCGGCGAGGTCCGCCTCATCGGAAAAGGCGGGCGCGGCCAGCAGGGCGACAGAAAACAGAAGAAGGCGCATCATGGGCGGTTGAGTTCGGCTAAGGCCCGGCGACCAAGGCTGCTCGTTGGGACGGCTTCGAGCAGCTGTCCGAGTACGACCCGCGCCTGTTCGCGATCGCCGGTTTGGACGTAGACGCGGGCTAGATTCATGTAGGTCTCCTCGGACTGGGGCGCCACGCGCACGCCGAAGCGTAGGGCGGCGATCGCTTCCGAGGGCTGATTCAGCCTCAAGTAAAGCACGGCCAAGTTGTTCACGGCGGAGACGTTCTCGCGGTCCAGTTCGATCGCTCGCTGGAAGTGCCGCTTGGCCTCGTCAAACCGCTCTTGCTTGGCGAGCAACAGACCGAGCTGATTGGTGGAGTCCGAGTCCTCCGGCTCCAGCTCCAATGCTCGCCGGAACAGTCGCTCCGCCCCGGCCGTCTTGCCCAACCGGTTCGCCGCCTGCGCCGCATTGGCAAGCGCGTAGGTGGAGTCGGGCGCTAGCTCCAACGCCTTCTGAAAGCGATCGGAGGCAAGCGCGTAGTCCTGCTCGAGCATCGCCAGCCCGCCGTAGTTGTTCCAGGCCTCGGGCGAGTCGGCTTTCAGGCGCACCGCCTCCTCGATGTGCGGGCGAGCGGCCTCGATGCGTTCGGCGTCCAAATGGATTTGGCCGACGGCTTGCTGAGCCTTGAAGTTTTGCGGATCGCGAGCGAGCACCTCATCTAGATAAGGCAAGGCTTGCTCGGGGTAGCCAGCCTGGTAGAAGGCCGCCCCATGCCGAAAATAGCTGCGCCTCGGCGTCCCGCCCGCGTACCAGCCGGGGAAAGGCAGCGCGAGCGTCATGCGGTCCTGCTGCCGCATTGCCGTTAAGTCCGCGCGCAGCATCTCAGCGGACGGAACGTCATGATAGACCCGATGCGCGCGCGAATCGGCGTCGATGAGGAACGCGGCAGGCAACTTCAGCGGGCCCCGGTAGTCGAATAGATAGCGCTGGAAGATCTCGTACCAGGCGCCTCGATCCTCTGGCGACTCGTCCAATCGAATCACTTCCACGTGACCCGCGCCGAGCGGGGCCTCGACCTCTTGGTCGGCCAGCACCAGCAACCCCGGTCCGGGAATAGTCTCAGGCAAAGGCACTGGCTCAATCAACCACGGCGGAGGAGGTAAAGGAGCGTAGAAAGTCCACTCGGGAACGACGCCGGGCGTGCGGCCACTCTCAGGCGCCAGCGCCGACGAATCCGTCACGCCCTCGCCCTCGGTCACACGGTAACGTCGGCTCGCCTCCAAGTCGTCCAGCTCTTCGACCGCGCCGGAGGGCCACCGGATCGTCACCCGTTCGGCCACTTGTGCCTCGCCAAGCCCGAGGTGGACCCGTTTGGTGTGCTGGCAAAGGTAGCCCGACCCGGCGCTCACCAGGTACGACGTCTTCCCGTTGGCCGACTCCGCGGTCACCCACGCCCCAATCGCGTCCCGGTTCGACTGCACGCCGGTCAGTTCCAAGACGAGAACGTTGGCCCTCGATCGGCTCTTCCAACGAGTCAGCTGGAAGTCGCCGCGCCCCTTGATCAGCAGGTCCAGACGGCCGTCGCCCGAGAGATCGCTGACCGCAAACGCTCGCGAATCGGTCATGCGTTCCTTGAGAAAAGGCGGCGAAGCGTCAACCCATTGGCCGCCATGCCGCTCGTGGACCACGTTCGGTTCGTGGCCGTTCCACGAGTAGCCCTCGCGAATGAACTGATTGATTCCGTTCCACCCTTCTTCGTAGCCGACCGAGCGAGACCCGTCCGCCGAGGAGTGCGCTACGACCTGACGCCAGAAGAAGCTCATCAGGTCTTCGGTCGGATTCTCGGAGATCATCCCCGCCGCCACGTAGATCTCGTGGGCGCCGTCCGCGTCGAGGTCGAACCCCTCGCCCGCCCAAGCCCAGCGCCCCATCTCCGCTTCGCCCGTCTCCTCGAACGTCCCGTCGCCGCGATTGCGGTAGAGCGAGTTGCCCTTCGTGTGACGTCGATACTCCTCAACCAACCCCTTCTCCGCCGTCAGTGAGAATGCCGGGTCGTGCGTGACGCGTCGACCGGCGGCGGTCCACATGTTGGTGACGTAGAGATCCGGGCGTCCGCTGCTCTCGGAATCAAACCAGGTCGCACTCATGCCGGGACCGAGGTCTTCAACGCCTGTCTCAGCGGCCACGTCTCGGAACCTCACGCCGTCGAACTTGTAGAGATTGTTCCGCCCGAAATCATTTGCGACGTACAGCTCCGGCCGCCCGTCGAAATCGTAGTCGCACCACGCCGGCGCGAAGCTGTATCGGTCGTTGTTCACATCCAGCCCAACCGCGCTGGTCACGTCCTCGAAGACGCCGTTCTCGTGGAGCCGATTTCTGAAGAGGAAGTTCGGCGGGCCGTTGCGCGCGTCGTGATAGGGCGCCGGGTAGCTGTACTGGTCTTCGCTCTGAAAGTAGATATACGTGCAGAGGTAGAGGTCGAGGAAGCCGTCTCCGTCGTAGTCGGCGGCGGCCATTCCGGTGAACGCGCCCTTGGGCGCCTCCCGAAAGCGAAACGCTCCCTCCCGCAGCGCGAAGCCGCCCGCTCCGTTGTTTTCGAAATAGAGCGGCTGAGAGCCCGTCAGTACCACCAAATCCTGCAGGCCGACGTTGCGGAAGTCGGCGAAGAGGGCGCAGGAAGTATGGTCAAGCAGGTCGACGCCGGCGGCTGCGGAGACGTCGCGGTAGAGTCCGTCTTCATCGCGGCGGAGCAACCGATTCGGCAATCCTCCGGGCTGGCAGACATAGATCTCGTCGAAGCCGTCGTTGTTGAAGTCGCCGACCGCGACGCCGTTCTGACCGTAGACGTCGATGCCCGAGGTCAGGTCGATCCGGCGGCGCCAGTCAGGCGTCCCGCGCTCAAACTGGCGATACTCAGGCGACTCTGGATCAAGTAGTTGCAGGTGGTCGAGTCGACGCTCCACGGAGCGAACGAAAGTCGTCTCCTCGATCGGCTCAAAACGCGTGAGCTGACCTTCATCGTCCACCTCCACTCGCCACATTCCGACCGTCCGTTGCGAATCGGTCGGGCCGATCTCGTAACGCACCAAGTCATCCTCCAGAGGGAAGAAGCGCAACTGGAAGACGGCGGCGGCCCCATGGGACCGTTGCCAGCGCTTCCAGCCGCCTTCAAAGTCACGGTCATCGGGATTGAAGCGAGCGACTTTCGCTGCGGGAGACAGCTCGTCCCAACCGGACGGCTCCGGACTCCTCCCTTCGAAACCGGGCGCGATCCGCGGCGGCCGCCCTTCCTCGAGTCTCTCGGAGAGCGCCCTCGCCAGAGCGTCTGCGCGCACCTCGCAGTCGAACTCATCCGAGCCCGCATGAACCAGAGGGCGCAGCTTCTCATAGGCGGGCTGCCGGCGGAACTCGGTACTCGGCCCAAGAACGCCGATCGGCCACAGCTGTCCGAATACGGGCGCGCGGCCAAGCAGTCCCGCCCCCGTCGTCGCCGCCAGGAAGGCCCGACGCGTCAGAGGCGCAGCCATTGGCGAGCCTCGTCAAACACGTCCTCAAGCTGGCGGGTTCTGTCGTCCAGCAAGAACGGAAAGTCACCCGGCCCCACCGCCAACATCGCGTCCATTCCCTCGCCGACGAAAAGGTATCCAGTGTTCCGTCTGTACTCGGCGTACTTCTCGCATTCGTTGTAGATGTACTCGTAGAAGATTTCGAGATCCACGTAGCTGCCCAGCATGTCCGCCTGGGTCGGGATCGGGTTCGTCTCTTCCTGGTCGGAATAGATCAACAGGCTGGAGAACGGCTTGACCTTGTTGCGGATGCCGAACGAAGAGGCGATCAGCGCCGGCTTGGCCCGCCGAATCGCCTGCATCGTCGTCCACTCGACGAAGGTGTTGTTGATCAGCAGCGTGCCGTTGCCGTTCAGCAGCACGGATTGGAGAAAGTCGCGGAGCACCGGGTCGCGGCCGGCCGCACGGTTGAGAGCGCCGGGATTCATCCGCTGGAGCTTTTCCCCGAGTTGACGCGGGCCCGGAATCTGCTCGCGCGTCACCATGTTGTTGACCTGCTCCATCAAGATTTGGCGCAGCTCGGCCAGGCGATCGAAGCTCAGTCCCGTCCAGCCGTCGATGGTTTGCGCGAGTCGATGCACCGGATCCGACGCCTCGACGAGCCAGGCGTCAAACGGATGCTCGGCCTGCGCGCCCTGCAAATCAAACAGCGTCGATGCGCGCTCGGAGCGCGGGGCGCCGCTCAGAAGTTTCGCGAGATAGTCGGGCAGTGGATCGCCCTCGCCGAGATCGAGTTGAATCAGCCTCCCCTTGTCCTGCAGCCGCTGCCACATGCGGTCGGGTCCCATCGGCAGGTCGGACGGCGAGAGGACGATCACCAGCCGCGGACGGCCGTTACGAGCGACCTCCTGGTCCAGCAACGGATCGATCTCCGCAAAGATGTTCGCGATGGTCGCCCGCCATTCGGCCAGGTGCCGATTGCGTTGGAGGAAGTCGACGTGCTCCAGCGTGAACTCGCGACGGCTCCAGGTATCGCCGTCGACGCCCATCTTCCCCTCCACCGCAAACAGCGGTGCGAAGAGCCTGTCGACCGCGGCGTCCTCCGAGCGGGCCAGCAGGCCGAACAGCCGCTCAAAGTAGTCCTGCTCGGCCGGGAAGAGCTTGGGCCACTCCTTCACGCGGTCAAAGGAATAGGTCGCGAAAGTCGGCGGCAGTCGCTTAAACAGGCCGTCGTCAATAAACTGCTGAAGCTTGGGGCTGACCTTGGCCATCGCCGGCGTCCTCTATTGTCGCTGATCTCATTGGACTGAAAACGGCCGATGGTAGAATTTCGATAGGTTTCTACCATGCCGCAGTTGAACATTAAGAACGAAGAAGCGCACGCACTGGCAAGTCAATTGGCTGAGGCGACGGGCGAGAGTATGTCCGCTGCCGTCACAGAAGCGATTCGCGAGCGGCTACAGCGAGTTAAGCCTACGGAGAGCCGAGAAGGCGTGGCCGAACGGATAAAGCAGATCACCGAGCAATTCAAGTCCCTGCCTGTTCGCGATCCACGGCCAATTCAGGAAATCATGGATGACCTGTACGACGAGAACGGACTACCTGCTTGATTGTCCTGGACTCGTCAGCCCTCCTGGCCATCGTCTACGGGGAACCGGAGGCGGAAGCATTCACCGCTGTGCTCGCCGCCGAAAAAGACTGCATCTTGAGCACCGCAACCGGGGTTGAGTGTGGAGTCGGCATCCTAAGGAGGACCGGTCAGGCTGGCCGACGCCGCTTTGAAGACTTGGTGCACGTCGCTTCGGTGCGCTACGTGCCGGTTGAGCAGATCCACGTTAGCCTCGCCCTCGATGCGTTCACCCGCTACGGGAAGGGAATGGGGCACCCAGCCCAGCTCAATTTCGGCGACTGCTTTGCCTACGCGCTCGCCAAGGCGCTCGACGCCCCGTTGCTCTATAAGGGCGACGACTTCGCGAAGACCGATGTCCGCTCGGCGCTATAGCAACTCGGGTATCGCCGAGCCGGCGATCTCTTCGGTCGGTTTGTAGCCCAACAGATCCGCCGCCGTCGCTGCCACGTCGACGTGCGCAATTGGTCGATCGGTAGCGCCTCTCGCGATCCCGGCGCCCATGGCGAGCATCCAAACGTTGCGGCACGAAGGGTCGCCCGAACGGTGATTCAAGAAGCCGTTGGCGGTATCGGAGTCGCCGTCGCGGCCGAGTTCGGGGAGCACGAGCATGGTCGTCTTGTCTTTGTAGGAAGGGTTTGCCTGGACCTCGTCCCACAGCATTCCGCAGAGACGATCGGTCTTCGTGATCGCCTGCAAGTAGAGCGAATAAGCGCCCCAGTGGGCGACGTCCATGTCCCAAAAATTGACGAGCATGACGCGCGGCGCGAATTCGCGCATGATCTCTCGCGTGATGAAGAAGGTGAGCTCGTCGCCCGAACTCGGCGCCTCCGGCCCGTACATGTACTCGACCAGCGAGCGGGTCAGCGTCTCCTTGACTTGCTGGTCCAGTTCCCGGCCGCCCCGGAAGATGGTCCACCCGATGCCCTCGTAGCCCGCGTTGAGGATGCCTTCCAACTGCGCCAGCACGTTCTCGCGATTGGCGACGCCCGCGTCCAGGTCGCGCTTAATCACGCCGTCGACCGCCTCCAACAGCAGTTGCTTCGGCAGCACCACGTTGGCTCCGAAGTCTTCACCGTAGTCGTGCGAGCGCGCGGCTCCCATCGAGGCGAAGCTCTTGTTCGTGCAGACCGACCAGACGTCCGTCGCCGGGGCTCCCGTCGCTTTGCGGTAGTACTCGAACAACGTCGGCGATTTGGCTCGGGAAAAGCCGAAGTCGTCTACCCGCTGCCAATTGCCCGTCACGATGGACGAGGTCGAGTTGTAGTGAGAGAGCACTCCCGAGTTCATGCAGTTCTTGAAGAACATGCCCTCGGGCTGCATGGCGCGCAGCCGCGGGATGTTGCGCAAGCCCTCCGGCGCGAACGTCTCCGAGTAGCGGACGCCGCCCCCGAAGGTGACGATAATCAGCTTCCGGTCCGCCTCAATCGGCTCCGCTCCAAGCAGTCTGCGCGGAACGATGCGGTCGGCGATCGCCAGCCCCGCCAGCTTCAGAAACTCTCTCTTCGAGAAAGGAAACATCAGTAATCGGTAATCTCGCCGCCGGTGATCTTCTTGCGCACGCCCTTGCCCAAGTCGAGTGGATGATCGTAGCCGGGCAGAATCGTTCCGTCAGGCGAGTAGTAGGGGCCGATGTCGCAAGCCATCGAACCGGAGCCTTCCTCGACGAAGGTGATCTTCGTGATGAGCTTGCAGGACTTGTAGCCGTACTTGGAGGGATCAATCAGCCGCAGCGGGGCGCCGTGCTGGTCCGTCAGCGGATCGCCCGCCATGCGCAGCGCCATCAAGACGCGCGGGTTCGCCATCTCCTCCAGCGACATGTACTCATACCACTTGTCGTGGCAGTCGAAACGCACCGCGATCGCCTTCGCCGAGGGCTTGACGTCTTCGATCAAATCGCCGAAACGGAAGCCGCCCCAGGTCGCTCGCCCCGACCAACATTGCACGCACTTCATGCGCGAGTCCTGCTCGACCTGCGAGTATTCGTTCAAGCGCGCCAACTCAATTCCGCCGGGCTTCTCGACCAAGCCGGCGACTTCGAGCTTGTAGTTCTCTTTGTCGATCGCCGTGGGCGGGTTGTACCACATGATCCGGAATCCGTAGCGGTCCGGGTCGTCGGTCGGCAAGAGGATCTTCTGGTCTGCGCCGCGGGCTTCCAGCGCGGAGGCGGCGGCTGCCGCGGCGAGGAATTTTCTGCGTGGAATCTTCATCGCGCTAGTCCTCTAGTATAGGGCTCTGCATGCCGCCGCCCGTAAACGATTCCCGCTGCTCGGCGACAAGCTTTGCGTGTGTTGTGGCGGCTTCGGCAGCGGCTTCCGATTCGCCTAATCGCGCCAGGACGCGCGACAGCCGGTAGTAGGGCGTCGGCGACCCCGGACTCAGTTCGATGGCGCGGCTGAGACTCTCTTTCGCTTCGGAAAAGCGGCGTAGCCGGTCGAGTACGACGCCCAGCTCGAAGTGCGATTCCCAGTAGTTCTCCCGGCTCTCGATCGATTGGCCCAGCAAGCGTTCGGCCTCGGCCAACTGATCCGCGTCGCGTGCTGGACCCAGTGCGGCGAGGAGCCCCTTGGCCTCCAGAAACGGCCCCAGGTAGTGGCCCGGGCGCGCCTGAGAGAAAGCTTGGAAGCGGGCTCGCACTTCGGGAATACGATCTTCAGCGTGCTCGAGCGAGCGCGAGAGGAAGTAATGCGGCTGCTCCAATCCAGGCGCGAGTTCAGAGACCCGCAAGTAGGAGTCGATCGCCTCCGGGAACCTGCGTACCCCAAACAGAGCGACGCCCAAGCCGAGTTCCAGCCGCGCGCTCTTGTCGAAAACTTCGAGGCTTTCCTGGAAGGCTTGGATCGCTTCGTCGAAGCGTCCGTTTCCCAGGAAGAGGTACCCGAGGTTGTAGCGCGCGTCCTCGTCGTAAGGCTTGAGACGAACCGACGCACGCATCGCCTCTTCCGCGCCGTCGACGTCGCCCTGCTCCAGCAGGGCTTGCCCCAGCACGTCGTAGAACTCCGCACGCTCGCGACGTTCGAGGCCGCTGCGCGCGAACTCGGCGGCTTCTCGCGGCATATCAGCCTGCAGGTACCAGGAGGCTGTGCGACCCAGCGCGTCGGAGTCGTCCGGGTTTCCTCGCGCATAACGCGCCTCAAACTCGGCCGCCCGTTCAAACTCGCCTCCCTCGGCGAAGTACATCGCGAAGGCGTGCGCCAGCTCCGGAGTCCTCGGCGATACGGCTAGTGCTTGTTTGACGGCGTCTTCGGCGCCGGCCGCGTCTCCGGTCACGCGGCGCGCCTGGGCCAATCCCATCCAAGGGCGAAAATCTTCCGGGGCCGCTTCGGTCGCCGATTCGAGGACCTCGACTGCGGCATCGTTGTCTCCCCTTTGGAGGGCGAGCAAGCCTTGCTGCACCAAGTCGGCGGGCTCCTGCGCGGAGGCGCTGAGAGCGGCGATCAAAATCAAGAGAGTCGGACGCACGGCGGTTCTTATTGTAGGTCTACAAAGAGAACGGCCCCCGCCCCACAGGGGGACGAGGGCCGTCGGTTAAAGGGTTACGATTCGCCTAGAACATGAAGCGCAGAGCGAACTGCATCTGGCGCGGGGTGGCGATGGTCGAGTTGATCGAACCAAAGGCTCCCGAACCGTGCGACGAGTTGGGCGCACTGAACTGAGGCGTATTGGTCAGGTTGAAGGCCTCGGCGCGGAACTGCAGTCGATACCGCTCGCTGAGCGGGAAGTCCTTGAAGATGGACAGATCGATGGTCTGCAGAGGAGGCCGCTTGTTCATCATGTGACCCAAGTTGCCCCAGGTACCAGGAGTGGCTGCGGTCAGAGCGCCGGTGTTGAACCATTGCTCCGGCGTGCGGCCGCCCGAAGGCGCGTCGTTGGGGTTCTGCCCGGCGACGACGTCGGGACGAACCGTACCGGCGCAACCGCACTGGCCCGTGTTGGTGGAGATGCTGAACGGCTGTCCGGTCTGCATCTGCGTGATGCCGTTGATCTGCCATCCGCCGGCCACCATGTCCAGCGCCCGGCTCATGTCGGCGCCGTACTTCTTGCCGCGGCCGAAAGGCAGCTCCCACAAACCGGAGAGCACCCAGCGGTGACGGACGTCGAAAGCGGCGTCGGAGTAGTCGAGACGTTGGTTGTGTTGATCACGACGGCCCGGTCCGCCGGCGAGCGGCTGGTTGGAGTCGGTGATCGCATGGCCCCACGTGTAGGACATCAGGTACTGGACGCCTGAGGAGAAGCGCTTTTCGAGCTTCGCGGTCAGAGCGTGGTAGTTCGAGATGCCGAACGCGGCGGTCTGCGAGGTGTTGGTGTTCAACCAAGGGTTGACGCGACGGGGAGCCGTCGCCGCACCCTGCACCGGCGAGAAGACGGGAGCGTTGGGGCCCCAGTTCGTTTTCAGCTTTTGTCCGCGGGAGCCGATGTAACCGACCTCCAAGACGCTGCCGAAACCAACTTCGCGCTGGATGTTGACGTTCCACTTGTGGACCAAGGGTTGGTCATGGTTGAGCTGCAGGCCGCGCAGAGCGATCGGCGCGGGCAGCGAGAACGGATTGTCCGTGAAGCCGTCCGAGAAACGGTTCAGCGGGCTGCCGCCTTCCTGGGGAAGGTGGAAGGAGCCGAACTCGCCGTCGATGTTGAAGTCGACGGTCTGGTTGAAGGGGGCTCCTTCACCACGGTTCGGCGAACCGCCTTCGTTCTCTTCCGCACCGTAGAAGATGCCGTAGCCGACACGCAGCACGGTACCCGGCATGGCTTCATAGGCGAAGCCGATACGCGGAGCGACGTTGTACTTGTCCCAACCAACGAGACGATAGTCCACGTTGCCGCGGTCCACGTTCAACAGCGGGAAGTCGGTCGGAATGTTTGGAGGCAGCGGCTCATCCTGGAAGGGACCTTCCGGAATGAACAGCGTGGCCGAGTCGTTGTCCCAGTTGGACTGACGCCCCTGCTTCTCGCCGATGGGCGAAGTGATCTCGTAGCGAACGCCGTAGTTAAACGTCAGCTTGCTGGAGATCTTCCAGTCGTCCTGCATGTAGAAGGAGTAGGCGTCACGCTCAGATTCGATGAAATTCGAAGTCGAAATACGCGAGCCGGTTCCGAAGTATCCGAGCAAGGTGGAGGCGAAACCATCGCCCGTATTGCCCGGAGAATCGAAAGCGTTCGAATGATTCCTACGCCCCCGGTAGCGGCCGCGCGATGCGGGCACTTGGAAGAACGGGAATCCGATGGGACGGTATTCAAAACCGAACTTGAAGGCGTGGGACCCTTTGTTCACGGCGACGTTCTGGACAAAGTCCCAAACGCGAGAGAACTCTTGGGTCGGCAGCCACTCGGCAGAACCGAAGTTGTTGCCGTAGCCGTCGATCATGATGCGGGGCAATCCGCCGTTGGGACGATCACCAGCGGCGCCGAACGGGTTGAATCCCGGGATGCCGAAGGTCTCGAAGCTGTTGACGTCCGAGTTTGCCTGCAATCGGCGCGTGTTCAGGCGCGTCGACGAGAAGCGAGTCTCGGTGATGAACGTGGGGCTCCAAACGCGGGTCCAGCTGCCCATCGTGTTGAACGCCTTGTTCTCTTCTTCCAGACCGGCGAAACCGCCGCCGCCCAAGTCGCCGGGCAGAGGAGCTTCGTTGATTTTGTCTTCGTCGCTCCAGGATAGGCTCCAGAAGACGTTGTCCTTGTCGCTCAACTGGTGATCGACGCGAGCGTCGTACTGGTCGACGTCCTGGGGCCGATTGCGTTGCTTGAAGAAGTTGTTGCCGGGCCGCCTTCCGGCTGCAGTGATGTTCTGGTTCGGAGCCGGAAACTGCTGAGCGAGTCTCTGCATGACTGGGTCCTGCATGCTCATCGGGATCGTATTGTTCACGAACGGATCGCGAACCAGCGTGTTCCGATCACGGCCGGCGTTGAAGACCGAGCGATCCGTGGTCGGATCGAGGATCATCCCAGCGTAGATCGGAGTGCCTTCAGCATCGGTAGCCACCTGGTTGCTCGTGTCCAAGAACGCCGAGAAGTCGCCTGCCGCGTAGGCGGGTGTCGGCAGAGTCAGCGTCGAGGACGCGCCGCCGTCACGGATGCGCGTGCCTTGGTAGTCGACAAACCAGAAGGTCCGGTTCTTGATCAGCGGACCGCCGATGGCGGCGCCGAACTGGTTCTGCTTGAACGGACCACGCTCGTTGCCGGCGCGGTTCGCTTCCCAACGGTTGGCGTTGGCGCTGTCGTTCTGCAGGAACTCGAACAGCGTGCCGTGCAACTGGTTGGTGCCCGACTTGATGGTGACGTTCACAACACCGCCGGCCGCACGGCCGTACTCGGCGTTGTAGCCGTTGGTCAAGATCTGCATCTCGCCGATGGCCTCGACCGAAGGACCGACCACGTAGGCCGTCTGGTTGATGAAGTCAATCACGTTGACGTTGTTGTCGACGCCGTTCAGCAGGAAGTTGTTCTGGCCGTTCGAGCGAACGCCGTTCGCGGAGAACGCGCCGCCGGCCGCATCGCGCGCGCCGGGCTCGCCCGGGTTGACGCCGGGAACGGTGCGTGCGAGGAAGGCGAACTTCCGTTGGCCGCCCAGAGGCAGCTCGGAGGTCTGGCGCGCTTCTAGCGTGCCGCCCATGGTCGTGGTTTCGGTTTGCAGAGCAGGGGGTACGGCCGAGACTTCGATCGTCTCAGTCACGGCGCCCAGCTCGAGCACAAAGTTGGCTTGAATACGGCTGGCTGATTGCAGCACGATGCCGGTTTGAATGGCCGTCTTGAATCCGGCCGACTCAACAGCCACGGTATAGGAGCCGGGCTTGAGCAAGGGACGGATGAAGTTGCCTTCCGCATTGGACTGGACCGCGACCTCAAGGCCGGTGTCGTCCGCGGAAATCGTCACTGCGGCGCCGGGAATTACGGCGCCGGAACTATCGGTGATAGTTCCCAGGATGGTGCCCATGTCGCGCTGCCCATATACAGGCGAGATCGCGAGGGTACACAGGGCTGCCAATAGCAGCCAATTACGCGCAGCAAGGCGCATACGTTCACCTCCAAAATTCACTATGTCTGAACCCCTTAGCGGCGCGAGACCTATTCTCACGCGCTGCGCTAGTATCGCAAGTGGGAGCCTTCGGGTCAACTCATTGATGTATCTATGCAATCGTTTGCACTACACGATACAAAGGACTTAGGCGCCGCAGGCAGTACAGCCCTCGGTATCGTTCGCAACGATTCCCATCACTGGGGCCGTCGTCCAACGTCACAAAAGGCCTTGCTGGCATGCCTGTGCGCGATTTTGGCCGCCGCTCCGACCTCGGCCGTCGCCCAGACTCAAAGCGGTCCGTTCGAGGTTGCAAACCTCGCGGAACGGCTCGGATTCGACCAATCCGTAACATTTGGTAATCCGCAGAAAAGCTCGGTGATTCTGGAAACGACCGGGCCGGGAACAGCGATTTTCGACTATGACGGAGACGGCGACAACGACGTCCTAATCGCCAATGGGGTGACCCTATCCGAGCACCGGGAGGGAACCGGTAGTCCGTCCATGCTCTACCGCAACGACGGGCCCGACGGATTCACGAACGTAGCCGGCGCCGCAGGGCTCGCCAAACTCGGTTGGGGCCAAGGCGTCTGCACAGGGGACGTCGACCGGGACGGCGACGAGGATCTGCTGATCACCTACTTCGGGTCGGATACGCTCTACATCAACGACGGCAAAGGCGGATTCGAGGACGGCACGAAGGCCGCCGGATTGCCGACTAGCGGAGTTCGCTGGGGGGCCGGCTGCGCCTTCTTCGACTACGACCGCGACGGGCGCTTGGACCTGTTCATTTCCAACTACGTCGACATGACGCTGGAGCAGATGCCCAAGCCCGGGTCGGCGGCGAGTTGCTACTGGCAAAAGTTGCCGGTCTTCTGTGGGCCGCGCAGCTTGCCCAAGGCTCGCAACTACCTCTATCGCAACCAAGGCGACGGAACTTTTGAAGACGTCTCCGAGTCGGCCGGAATTCTTGAACCGGGCAAGCGTTTCGGGCTGGGCGTGCTCGCCGCCGACTTCAACAACGACGGCTGGACGGACGTCTACGTCGCCTGCGATCAGACGCCGAGCCTCTTGTATGAGAACCAGCGCGACGGCTCCTTCGCCGAGCGCGGTCTGGAGGCGGGCGTCGCCTACAACTTCCACGGCGCGCTCCAGGCCGGTATGGGCGTGGCCGCGGCCGACATCGACGGAAACGGCTTTCTCGACATCGTGAAGACGAACTTCCAAGGAGACCTGCCTTCGCTCTACATGAATGAAGACGGCGTTTTCTACGAGGACCTGGCGCGGGAAGCGGGCCTCGGAGCCAACAAGCTGCTTGGCTGGGGCGTCCTGTTTCTGGACTGGGACGCCGACGGACTCGAAGACATCCTCATGGCGCACGGACACATCTATCCGGAGGTCGCCGAAGCCGGCATCGGTGAGCGCTACCGACAACCGACCGTCCTCTACCGCGGCCGCCCTAACGGACGATTCGAGGACGTGACCGACCAAGCCGGGCCTGGCTTGGCGATCCCGCGCGCGGCCAGAGGCATGGCGTCAGGCGACCTGGACGGCGACGGGCGCCCGGAGGTCGTAGTCGTCGATCTTCACGCGCGACCGGCGGTCCTGAAGAACGAAGCCGCGTCCGGCAATTTCTTGCGGCTCGAACTCAGAGGCACGGAATCGAACCGCAGCGCGATCGGAGCCCGAGTCGAGCTCACGACGGAATCGGGCAAGAACATGATCCGCGACGTCGTCGGGGGCGGCAGCTTCTTCTCACAAAGCGAACGCGCGCTCTATTTCGGACTCGGAAGTCTAAAAGCGGCCGAGACTCTGAAGGTCCGCTGGCCGAACGGTCGGCTCGACGAGTTCCAAGACGTCGCCGCCGGCGCCTACCAACTCAAGGAAGGCGGGAAGCTGCGGGAGTCGTCGCGCTAAGCGGCTCCGCCGTTCCGGCGGTCGTCGCCTTTCGCTCCTCTTCCATCAGCCGTCCGTGCTCGGTGCGCGCCGCCGCCGCCTTCTCCGGCTCGCCGAGTCGAGCGTAGGCGCGAGCCAGATAATCGTGGGGCTTGGGCGCATAGGGATTGAGTTCCACGGCGAGCTCAAGCTCCTCGACCGCCCCGGCGTCGTCGCCTTGGCGCGAGCGCAAACGTCCCAGCTCGAAATGCGACTCCCAGAAATTATCGCGGGCCTCAATCGATCGCCGAAGTAGTGCTCCCGCTTGCTCGAGATCGCTCGTCGTCGCAGCAGGGAGTGAGGCGAGCAAAGCCTCGGCATGGAGAAATAGGGCCAGATAGTCCTCCGGCAGCCGATCTGCAAGCGACAGTTGGCGCGCCAAGATCTCCCCGGCACGAGCGGGCACGTGCTCCAACATCCGGCCCAGGAAGTAATGCGGCTGAGGCGCCGCGGGGGCCAGCATCGAAGCCTCTAAGTAGGCGTCGAGCGCGTCGTCGAACTCTCCCAGCGCGTACTGCGCGGTGCCGATCCCCAACTGCATCCGGGCGCTCTTGTCGAACAACCGCTCTCCGTCCGTGAAGGCCTCGAGAGCGTCTTCGAAGCGTTGAGTCTGGAGGAACAGGTAGGCCAGATTGTAGTGCGCGTCTTCGTCGTAGCGCTGCAGGTCGATGACGGCCCGAAACGATTGCTCCGCTTCGTCGATCAAACCCAGTTCGGCCTGCGCCTTGCCCTGAATGTCGTAGAGAGCGGCCGACGGGCCCAGCGACAATCCGCCCCGAGTGAACGAAACCGCTCGCGCGTAGTCGCCCGCGTCGAGGTAGAACGTGGCCGCGCGCCCGTAGGCGGTCACGTCGTCGGGGAAGGCCCGGGCGTATTGCGCCTCGGCGTCGGCCGCCTTGACAAACTCATCGTCCTGCTCGAAATAGACCGAGAGACCTCGAAACAGCTCCGGCTCCTCCACCGCCAGCTTGGAGACGGCCTCGATCTCGGCTGTCGCTTCAGAGGCTCGGTCCGACAGTCGATAGCCCTGCGCAAGCGCCAGCCGCACCCGGCCGTCATCGGGAGTCGCGCCCCGCAAAGGCTCTAGAAGGCCGATCGCCTCTTCAATGCGGCCTTCGTTGAGTGCTTGGAACGCCTCCGTGGCCGGGCCTTGCGCCGAGGCGATTCCCGCTACGAGGGCGGCTGCAAAAACGAGTCTCACTGGCTTGTTATTGTCCTATACGCGCGGCGGAGGAAAAACGACCCGCCCAATGAAAGGACGGATGCGACCGTCTAGTCGAGCAACGCTAGCCACTCGCGAACGCGCTTCTCGTTAGCGCCGAGGTCGGAATGCCCAAAGTGCGAGCGGCTGTAGACCGCCAATGTCGATCCTGATTCGTGGGGCAAAAATCGCACCGTGATCGTATCCGGATAGCCCATCAGAGGCGTTCGCTGGCGGTAATCGTCTTGCAGGATTGCGTCGTCGCCGGCCAGCAGCTGCACGCGCGGCAGCCCGCCGACTCGCTCGGCCCAACGCGCCCGGAGCTCGGCCGGCGGGATGGAGAAGGTCGGCGCTTCAAGGTCGGGAGTCTCCTTGGCGAGACCCGCCGGAGCGACAAGAAACTGATTGGGCGAGGGCTTTTTCTGGAGCGTTGCGAAGTCGATCGTTCCCGGGTCCGGATCCGCCGTCCGGAAGTAGATCGCGCCCGCGACGAGCAGCAACAGGAGAAAGCCAATACCGTAGATCAACATCTTGCGCATCTAGTCGCTCAGCAGCGGCTCAAGGAAGTCGGCTACCGTCGCCGCGACGATGCGCGCGCCCTCGGCCGTCGGGTGAATCCCGTCCGGCTGATTGAGCTCTGCCTCGGCGGCCACCCCCTCCAGCAGGAAGGGCAGGAACGGCAGTTCCAGCTCCTCGGCGATCTCCGGGTAGGTCGCCTCGAATTGGCCGACGTAGTCCGGACCAAAATTGGGGGGCAGCTTCATGCCCAGCAGCGCCACCCGCGCTCCGCCGTCCAGAAAGCGCTGCGCGATCACGCGCAGGTTCTCCTTCATGGCGTCCAAGTCCAAGCCGCGCAATCCGTCGTTTGCGCCCAGCGCCAAGAGGACCCATTCCGGCTCGTGGGCGATGGCCAGATCCACCCGCGCGAGCGCGGTCGACGTCGTGTCGCCGCTGACTCCTTCATTCACGACGCGGCGCTCAAGACCTCGTTCCTGCAATTCTTGCTGCAGGACTGCCGGAAAGGACTCTTCCGGCTCCAAGCCGTAGCCCGCGGTCAAGCTGTCGCCAAAGGCCACAATCACCGGCCCGTCGGGCTCGGAGGCAGACGCTAACTTCGGGACAGCCTCGGGGGCCGTCTCCCGGCTCGCGTTGGACTCAGGCTGCTCCGTCGGCGCTTCGTTGCAGGCGACCGCCGCGAAGGCGAGAATCGAAATCAGAACGGCGCGCACTGAATGCCATACTAACTTTTCTCCCTCGCGTATGCCTGAAAGCCACCCGATTCTCGAAGTCCGCGGCCTAGAGAAGCGCATTCACAGCGGCACGCATGAGGTGGAGATCCTGCGCGGCCTGGACTTTAGCGCTCCCGCCGGGCAGTTCCTGGCGATCCGCGGGCCCTCGGGCAGCGGCAAGAGCACGCTGCTGGGTCTGCTCGCCGGACTGGACTCGCCCTCGGCCGGTTCGATTCGTATCGACGGCGAAGAGATCGGCGGATTGAGCGAGGACGAGATGGCGGGTATCCGCGCGCGCAAGATCGGATTCGTTTTCCAGAGCTATCAGCTCATCCCGACCCTGACCGCGGAAGAGAACGTCCTGCTTCCGCTCGAATTGGCCGGCGAGGCCGCCCCGATCGACCGGGCCCGCCGACTTCTCGACCGCGTCGGACTGCCCGAGCGGCACGACCACTATCCCGTCCAGCTTTCCGGCGGCGAGCAGCAACGCGTCGCCTTGGCGCGCGCCTTCATCTCCAGCCCGCCGCTCATCCTCGCCGACGAGCCGACCGGCAATCTCGACTCCAAGAACGGCGAACTCGTCCTCGCCATGCTCAATGAGATGAATGAGCGCGAAGGCGCCACCCTCGTCATGGTGACCCACGACGACCAGCTCGCCGGCCAGGCCGACCGCATCCTCACCTTGCGCGACGGCCGCATAACGTCCGACGAGCCGGGCCGCCGGAGCTCCGCCGCCGCTGAGCGCGCCTCATGAGTCGCTCCTGGGTCACGCTCGGGAAGATTGCCTGGCGCGAATCGAAGGCTTCCTCGGGCAAATTTCTGTTCGTGATTCTGGCTGTGGCCGCCGGCGTCGGCGCCCTGAGCGGCGTCCGAGGATTCTCCAGCGCGTTCCGCGACATGTTGCTTCGGGACGCACGCATGCTGATGGCCGGCGACCTCTCCGTGCGGGCCTTCCATCTGCCCGACTCCGGCGAGCAAGCCACGCTCGATCGGATCGTAGGCGGGGGCGCACAGCGGACCTGGATCACCGAGACCGCTTCGATGATGACCTCCGAGTCGAGTTCGAGGCCCTTGATGGTTTCCGTCAAGGCGGTCGACGCGAACGTCTACCCGTTCTACGGCAAGACCGAGCTGCGACCGGCGGGGCGATTGGCTGACGCGCTGGACGAGCAAAGCGTCGTCGTGTCGGACGATCTGTTGCTGCGGCTCGGCGTCGAAGTCGGCGACCGCGTCAAGCTGGGAAAATCGTGGCTCCAAATCGCCGCCGTGTTGGCCGTCGAACCCGACCGAATGACGGGAAGCTTCAACATCGGTCCGCGGGTGATGCTCAGCCGACAGGCGCTTGAAACTTCGGGGCTAATCGCCCGCGGCAGCCGAGCGGCACAGCGATACCTCTACAAGCTGCCCGAAGAGGGCATCTCGGTTGAGGAGGCGCGAGCGGCCCTGGAGGCGGCGTTTCCTAGTTGGGCGATCGCCGATTTCCGCGAGACGAACCCAACGATTCGGCGCGGACTCGACCGTGCCACGGATTTCTTGAGCCTCGTCAGTCTCGCCGCCATGATCGTCGGCGCCATGGGCGTCGGCATGGCCATGCACTCCCACCTGCAGCAGCGTCTCGACACCATCGCCGTGATGAAGTGCCTGGGCGCGCGCTCCGGACAGATACTGCGCATCTACCTCCTCCAGACCGTGGGGCTCGGTTTGGCGGGAAGCATCGTCGGCGCAGCGCTCGGTTTCGCGGCGCAAGCCGTGACCCCCACGCTCATCGCACAGTACTTTCCGACGGCGCCCGACCTCGATTTTCAGCCGTCGGCGGCGCTTCTAGCCGGCGCGGTGGGCGTGCTAACGACGTTGCTCTTCGCTTTGCCTCCGCTGCTGTCGATCCGCAAGATTCGCCCCGCCGTGGTTTTCCGGCGGGAGATGGAGGGTCGCCAAGGGAGCCTCGGAGGGCGTCTTCGCCGGGCCGCTCCCTCCGCTGCGGCCGGCGCCTTGATCGTCGCCGCGCTAGGCGGGATCGCCGCCCTGCTGGGAGACTCCTCCACCATGGGCTATTGGTTTGCGGGCGGCCTCGTCGTCAGCGTCGCAGGCCTCTCCGCCACCGCTTGGGCGCTGCTGGCCTTGCTGCGTCGCTTGCCGGGTTGGCTGCCCTTCCGGCTGCCGGTCGCTTGGCGTCACGGCCTCGCCAATCTCCACCGTCCGGGCGTTCACGCCGGAGCGATTCTCGTCGCCCTCGGCGTCGGGGTGACGTTCACGCTGTCGGTCTACTTGATCCAAACTTCCGTCCTTGGGCAGATGGCCAAGTCCGTTCCTCCGGAGATGCCCAACGTCTTCCTCAACAACATCACCCATCAAAATCGCGCCGAAATCGAGAACTTTCTAGCAAGCTACCCCGGCGTGGAAGAGGAGCCGGTGATGATCGCCTCCGTACCCGCGCGGCTGACGACCATCAACGGCCGTCCGCTGGCGGACATGGACTTGGGCGACGGTGCGGCCCGCTTCCGCCAGACCCGGGGCGTCACCTGGGCCGACGAGAAGGCCGATGAGGTGGACGTGCTCAGCGGTGCATGGTGGGAACCCGGTGAGACCGCCGCCTACGTCGCCGTGCGCGACCGCGCCGCCGAGACTCTCGGCATCGGCCCCGGCGATCGGCTCCGCTGGGTCGTCGGCGGTCGGGAGCTAGAAGCCGAGGTCCGCGCGGTCGTCCGCGTCGAGGGGTTTCGGACCGGCGGGTCCGCTTACTTCATCTTCACTCCAGAGACCCTGGAGGGACTTCCCGCCAACTACTTTGGCGGGGTGCGCGTCGATCCCGAACTCGCGCTGGATCTCCAGCGCGACGCCTTCGAGCGCTTCCCCACGGTCATGGTCGTCAATGCGGCCGACGTGATCGCCGTCGTGCAGGAAGTCGTCGACCAAATCGCGGTCGTCGTCCAGTTCGTTTCCGCCTTCGCGATCCTCGGCGGGATCGTGATCCTCACCTCCAGCGTCCTGGCGACTCGTTTCCGGCGCGTGCGAGAAACCGCAATTCTGAAGACGCTCGGCGCCACCAAGCGGCGAGTCTCTGCCATCTTCTCGGTGGAGTTCCTAGTCCTCGGCGCGACTGCCGGATTGATCGGAGCCCTGCTCGCGTCGGCTTTCTCGATGTTCTTGCTGGAGCGCGTTCTCGACGCCTCTTACGCGTTCGACCCTGTCGCCGCCGGGGTAACGGTATTCGCCGTCGCTCTTCTGGCGAACGCCGCCGGCTGGCTGGGCAGCTTTCGGATTCTCGACCAGAAACCTCTCGAAGTCTTGCGCGGCGAGTAGACCCAACGGCCGCGCGGCTACTGCCAGTAGAGGACTCGGCGTTCCTCTGCGTCTCGGAATTCTCCCGTGGAGATCAGTACCAAGTCGTAGATCACGCCGATTCCAAAGAACCCAAGAGTCACGAACCAGACCAAACCGGACAGCGGACGATTGACGTAGAAGCGGTGCGCGCCAAGCCAGCCGACGAACAGCGCCAGCAGCAGAGCCGTCATCCGGTTTGCATTCGAGGGCGGACCGAGCTGGCGCGGCGAGTCCGGCAGACGGCGTTCCGGAGGCGGCGACGGATCATCGGGTTTCTCGGCGTCCCAGCCGCATCCGGTGCAGTACTGCTGGTCGGCCTCCATGCCGGCGCCGCACTGTGGACAGTAGACCTCGGCTTCCTCTGGAGTCGCCGCGGCGGTTTCTTGAACCTCAGGGGTTTCCGGAGTCTCTTCGGCAACGACGTCGATCGTGGGTTGCTCTTCAGGCATCTTTCACTTCTAGATACGAAGGCGCCCATGCGCTTGTTCCTTATAATGCCGTCGTGACGTATCGTACCGCTTGGCTCGTCCTTCTGGCTCTCTGTGCGTCCGGTTGCGCCGATGAGGCTTCCGAACAAGCTGCGCGGGAGGCGGCATTCGAAGAATCGATGCGCGGAGTCGTTCTCGAAGGCTCGTTCACCGTGACCGGGCGCGAAGATACGGCCCGAAGGCCGGAACACTATGAGATTGAGAAGGTCGTCCATCTCGCCGGAGACATCTGGACCTTTCACGCCCGGATCCAGTACGGAGAGCACGACGTCACCGCGCCCATCCCGGTCCGCCTGATTTGGGCCGACGACACGCCAATGGTCAGCCTCACCGATATCTCGATCCCCGGGCTCGGAGAGGGCTTTACTTCCCGGGTCGTATTCTTCCGCGATCACTACTCCGGCATGTGGTGGCACGGCGAGACCGGCGGCAACATGTTCGGCCAGATCCACAGGTAAGCCGGCGTGCGGATCTTGAACCTGGCATTGCCGTTGATCGTCGCCGCCTCCCTGGCTGCTCAGGTCAGTCCAGCGGCCGGGAACTTTCTCATTGCAGAAAAGCACTTGCTCGATCCCAACTTCAGTCGTACGGTCGTGCTGCTGCTGGAGCACGACGGAGATTCCAGTCTCGGCCTGGTGGTCAATCGCGGGACAAGCTTTCCGGCAGGTCGCCTGCTACCGCAGGTGAAGAGCTTGGCTGATCGAGACGAGCGCATCTTCATCGGCGGCCCGGTCGGCACCGAACAAGTATGGGTGCTCGCCCGAGGACGGACGGGCGGTGCCGAGGAAGTCGTCCCCGGCGTGTGGTTTACAACCAGCTCCGTCGCCCTCGACGAGCTCGCAGCTTCCGGCGAGACCGAGTTTCGGATATTCGGCGGATACTCCGGTTGGGGCCCCGGCCAATTGCAGGGCGAGATCGAGCGCGGTGACTGGCGCGTGCTGCCCGCGACCGAGACTTTGGTCTTCGACAAGACGCCCGAGACTCTGTGGCGGCGGCTCTATGAAAAGGCGTCCGTCCGATTCGCCGGCGGCCCCGCGTGGGATAGTGGGGTCCAGTGGATACCATCGACGTTGAAATTGAAAAACTGGTCTACGGCGGCGCCGGATTGGGCCGAGTCGAGGGCCGCACCGTCATGGTCCCCTTCACGCTCCCCGGCGAGCGACTGACCGCAGAGATCCGACGCGACACCCCAAAGCTCGTCCAAGGCCGGCCTCTCGAGTTCCAGCGGCAGTCGGAATCTCGCGTCGAGCCTCCCTGCCCGGTCTTCGCCAAATGCGGCGGCTGCAACTACCAGCACGCGCCCTACGAGGCGCAGCTGGAGTACAAGCGAGAGATCCTCCGCGAGTCGTTGGCGCGACTCGGCAAGATCGAGTGGTCAGGAGACATCCCGACCATCTCCGGCGACCCCCTGGGCTATCGCAACCGGTCGCAGATGCGCATTTGGAAGAGCGGCAAGACGGCCGAGGTCGGCTTTATGGCCGCCGCCTCGCATCGGTTTGTGGCCGCTCAGGATTGCCCCATCAATTCCCCCAAGCTCAACGAGGTCCACGGCAAACTACGCGAGATGGCCCGAGCTCGCCGCTTCCCGACCTTCTTGCACGAGCTGGAGCTGTTTACCAATGAGACCGACGTCCAACTGAATGTCCGCGGGACCAAGCAGCGCGTCGCGAAGTCTTTCTTTGAATGGCTGGCGACCGAGATCGATGGCCTGCTTCCCGGCGAGTATCTCGAGTACCCTTCAGGCCAGGATCTGTTCCGCGTCGGCAGCCGTTCGTTCTTCCAGGTCAACCGCTTCCTGACCGACCAGCTGGCCCAGGCCGCCGTCGAAGGTTATTCCGGCAAGTCGGCTCTCGACCTCTACGCCGGAGTCGGCCTGCTGACGCTGCCGCTAGCTCGCCAGTTCGAGCAGACTACGGCCGTCGACTCCAGCGGCGCCGCCGTCCGTAGCCTCGGCTTCAACGCGGAGCGGGCCGGAGTCCAAGCCAAGGTCGTCCATTTGAACGTCGACGCTTATCTCGCCGGGCTCCAAGAGGCGCCCGAACTCGTCGTCGCCGATCCTCCTCGTGCCGGGCTCGGAGCCGTCGTGGTGGGCGAACTCGTCCGACTCGCACCCCGGCAAATCTCTCTCATATCCTGCGATCCTACGACGCTCGCCCGGGACCTGAAGGCCCTCACGGCCGCCGGATACGGCATCTCGCGGATCACGATGATCGACCTCTTTCCGCAAACCTATCACCTCGAGACCGTAGTCCGTCTCGAACGCTGACGCCTCGCAGGCGCCGCACGGCCTGTGTGCAGGCTAGTCCTGCTCCAGCACCTCGTTGCGCTCAGCGACCAGTTCTCGCGTGTGTTCCAACAGCAGCGGCATTGAATCCGCCAGAATGTCCGGCGGATACTTTTCAAACGACTCCGGCCGCAGCCCGTAGGTCACTCCCGCCGAAACCGCCTTCGCGTTGCGCGCCGTCAGCACGTCCACGCTGCTGTCGCCGATCATCAGCGTCGCGGCCGGCGGAACGCCCGCCTCCACCATCAGATGCTGCAACCCTTCCGGATCGGGCTTCTTGGTATCGAAACTGTTGCCGCCCAGCACCTCAAAGAAGACGTCGCTCAACCCCAGCCCCGCGATGATCTCGCGGCTAAAGACGACCGGCTTGTTGGTCAACACAGCCATCTGATAGCCGTCCTCTTGCCAGGCCTCCAGCGACTCGCCGACGCCGGGGTAGAGCCGGGTATTGTCGAGCATGTGCTCGTCGTAATAGCGGAGGAAGAATTCCAACCCCTCGTCGATCTGGTCGTCGCTGCAGCCCGACGGCTCCAATGCGCGTCGGATTAGCATCGCCGCGCCGTCGCCCACAAAGGAGTAGATCCGCTCATGCGGTAGATCTTCCAGGTCAAAGTGGGTGCGGACCGCGTTGACTGACAGCGCCAAATCCAGCGCGGAATCAATCAGAGTGCCGTCGAGGTCGAAAACGAGAAGCCCGTACATCTCCCCAGCCTAGCGAGAATCCGCTGCAGAGACGCCGCCGCGGCTAGGCGGACTCCTCCAGCTCCAGCGTCAGTTCTTCCCACTGCTTCTCGCAGCGCTCGATCTGCTTGCGACGCTCCTCGAGCCCGGCCAACAATTCGCTCTGCTTGGAGAAATCGGCGGACGGATCGGCAAGGCTCCCCTGCAGCGTTTCGCTCTCCGATTCCAGCCGGCTGATCTCACTCTCAAGTTCGGCGACTCGGGTCTTCTTCTTCTTGGCAATCTGCGGATTGAGGCGCTTCTTGCTCTTCGTCGCCGCCGCCACGGGTATGGCAGACTCAGGCTCCGTCTCCGGCGGCGGTTCGGCCTTGGTGGCTCCCAAAGCCGCCATCAGTTCGTCGCTCGGCCCCCGGGGAGCCGTCGGATCTTCGCCCGCCTCGCGCTGCTCCACAGCCCACAAGTAGTCTTCGTAGTTGCCGGGGTAGACTTCCACTGCGCCGTCTCCGACCGCGATCGTCTTGGTGGCCACGCGGTCAATAAAGTAGCGGTCGTGCGAGACGAATACGAGCGTCCCCGTATAGTCGAGCATCGCCCTGAGCAACACGTCCTTGGCGCGTAGATCCAAGTGGTTTGTCGGCTCGTCCATCAGCAGGAAGTTACTCGGCGCCAACAACATGCGGGCCAGCGCGAACCGGTTGCGCTCTCCGCCCGAGAGCACCTTGATCTTCTTGAAGGCGTCGTCGCCGGAAAACAGGAAGCAACCCAGCAGCGTCCGGATCTCCGTGTCCGTCATGCGCGGCGCCATCTTGCCGATCTCGTCGAACATGACTCCCTCGGGATTGAGTTCCTTGTACTGATCCTGCGCGAAGTAGTCGGCGTCGACCTTGTGCCCGAGCGTGATCTCGCCTTCGGTCGCAGGCTCGATGCCGGACAGCAACCGGATGAGCGTCGACTTGCCTGCCCCGTTGACTCCGACCAGCGCAATCCGATCGCCTTTCTCGATCTGAAACGTGACGTCCTCAAACACCTTCTTCGGCCCGTAGTGCTTCGATACCCCAATCGCCTCGGCTACCACCCGTCCGCTCGCCGGCGGCTGCGGAAATCGGAAGTGCATCACCTTTTCTTCAGGCGGGATCTGGATGCGCTCGATCTTCTCCAGTTCCTTGATCCGGCTTTGCACCTGCTTCGCTTTCGTAGCCTGGGCTCGGAAGCGATTGATGAAGGCTTCCAACTGCTCAATGCGCGAGGCTTGGTTCTTGGCGGCCGCCACCAGCAGTTCACGGCGCTGGGTCTTCTGCACCTCGTACTTCGAGTAGTTGCCCTTATAGATGTGCGCTTCCTTATTCCAAATCTCGATCACTTCCTTGACGGTCACGTCGAGAAAGTAGCGGTCGTGCGAGATCAACAAGAACGCGCGCGGATAGGACGTGAGATAGTCCTCCAGCCAGTTGCGGGCTTCGAGATCTAGATGGTTCGTCGGCTCGTCCAACAGCAGAATGTCGGGCTTCATGAGCAGCAGCTTGGCGAGCGCGATGCGCATCTGCCAACCACCCGAGAACTCGCGAGTGTCACGGTCCCAGTCCTCACGCGGAAACGCCAAGCCGCCCAGCACGGTGCCGACCTGCGCTTCCTTGGTGTAGCCGTCCAACGCGTCAAACCGCTCAGTGACCCACGAGTAACGCTCGATCACTTCCGCGTACTCGTCGGTCGTCGGGTCGAGCGTCGACATCTTTTCAGCCAGTTCCTCCTGCTCCTTCTCCAAGGCAATCGCCTCGTCGAACACGGACAGACACTCGTCGAACACGCTGCGCCCGCTAAAACTGAGTCCGTCCTGGGGCAGGTAGCCGATCTCCAGGCCCTTCTGTCGCGAGACCTCGCCCTCGTCCAATTCTTCAAGGCCCGCGATGATCTTGAGCAGCGTGGATTTACCGGTGCCGTTCGCACCTACGACGCCCACGCGGTCGCCGGACTGGATCAACCAATCCAGCCCCTCAAACAGGGTCCTGACCCCGAAGCGCATCGCGCCGCCGCTAATCTGAAGCATTCCTTCTCCTAGGATAGCCGCGCGTGGAAAGCGCCGACCTCGTTGCTAAACTCGACAGCGATGGCGTCCCTTTTTCGCTGGTCGGTCCTCGCTCTCCCCGTCTGGCTCGTACTCGCCGACTCTGCGCCGTCGGCAGAGTGGCGCGGAGCCCGATTTCTAGACGAGGCCGTTGAAGAAGCCGTCGCCGACGGCCAGATACCGGGAGCGGTCGCTCTCGTGGGCCAGGGTGATCGCATCCTGCACCACCGCGCCTACGGCAATCGCAGTTTGGTTCCCGCCAAGACGCCGATGCGGCTCGACACGATCTTTGATTGCGCGTCACTCACCAAGGTCGTCGCCACCACGCCGTCCATCCTCCGGCTGGTCGAGCAGGGCAAGGTGCGTCTGCAGGACCGGGTCACCCGCTATATACCTGAGTTCTCCAACGGTCGCTCCTCCATCACCGTGCGACAACTGCTCACCCATACGTCGGGGTTGCGCGCCGATCTTGACCTCGAGCCCGAGTGGGAGGGCTATGAGACCGGGATCGTCAAGAGCTACGCGGAAGTTCCCGAGGCGCGTCCGGACGCCCGCTTTATCTATAGCGACATCAACTTCATCCTTCTGGCCGAAATCGTCGCACGCGTCTCCGGGCTGCGCATCAACGAGTTCGCCCAGCAGTACGTCTTCGACCCGCTCGGCATGCGCGACACCACCTTTGTGCCGGAGCCGGAGTTGCGCAGCCGCATCGCACCCACGACTCGCTTACCGGACGGAACGCTGCTGCACGGCGTCGTACACGACCCCACGACGCGCTTCATGGGAGGAGTCGCCGGGCACGCCGGCATGTTCTCCACGGCGGCTGACCTGAGTCGTTATGCCCGGATGATGCTCGCGGGAGGCCAGTTGGACGACGTGCGTCTGCTCAGCCCGCTCGCGGTCCAAGCGATGACGCGTCCTCAAACGCCCGAGAAGATCCCGGCTCGCGGCCTAGGCTGGGACATCCGTTCGCGTTACAGCTCCGTGCGCGGCGACCTGTACCCCCCGGGCTCCTACGGACATACCGGCTACACCGGAACCTCGATCTGGATCGACCCCGGAACCGACTCCTACGTCATTCTGCTCACCAATCGCGCCCATCCGTCCGACTCGGGCTCAGTGGTCAGCCTGCGCAGCCGCGTCTCCTCCATCGTCGCCGCCGTCGTCTCTTCCGATGAAATCGCTCCGCGGTCGACCGCCGCCCGAAGCAAACCGGTCAGCGAACCCGGCGCGGCAGGCCAGGTCCTGACGGGCCTTGACGTCCTCGTCCGCGACGACTTCTCTCTCCTGGCGGGAAAGCGCGTCGGCCTGATCACGAACCACACCGGCATCGATCGCCTCCGCCGTCGCGGAGTGGACCTGTTCGCCCAAGCCGACAACATCGAACTCGCGGCGGTCTTCACCCCGGAACACGGCCTGGAGGGCGTGCTCGATCAGGAGAATGTCGCTGACGCCCAACTCCAATCTCAGATACCGGTACACAGCCTCTATCAGCCGGGCCGCCGCCGCCCGACGCCGGAGATGCTCGCGGGCCTCGACGCCTTGGTCTTCGACATCCAGGACATTGGGGCGCGCTTCTATACCTACTCGACGACGATGGCTTACGCCATGGAAGAAGCCGCTAAGGCCGGTCTGGAGTTCTGGGTGCTCGATCGCCCCAATCCCATCACCGGCACGCGCGTCGAGGGGCCCATCATGGAGGAGAAGCTGCGCTCATTCATCGGCTACCTCCGGGTGCCGATTCGTCACGGCATGACGATGGGCGAACTTGCCCGCTTCCACAATCAATCCGCTCGTCTGGGCGCAGACCTGCACGTCGTGAAGATGGAAGGGTGGCGTCGATCCATGTGGTTTGACCAGACGGGGCTGCCCTGGGTCAATCCGTCGCCGAACATGCGCACGCTGCCCCAAGCGTTGCTCTATCCGGGCGTTGCGTTGTTGGAAGGGCTGCGGAACTACTCCGTCGGGCGAGGTACCGATACGCCCTTCGAGTTCATCGGCGCTGATTGGATTGACGGCCGCCGACTTGCGGGCGAGGTCTCAACAGTCGAGGGTTTGAGCGTGTACGCGGTCAACCGGACCCCGGATGCATCCAACTTTAAGGGTGTCGAAATCGAGGGGCTGGCGCTCCAAACACTCGATCGGGATCGCTTTGAGAGCGTGGCAGCCGGGCTGGGCATTGCGCTCGCCCTCGGACGGCTCCACGCCGGCCAGATCGATTGGGAACGAATCGGCGCCTGGATCGGCGATTCCAAATCGGTGGAGAGAATGGCGGCGGGAAATTCCCCCGCTCGAATCCTATCTGACTGGCGGCGGGCCGCCGACGAGTTCCAGGAAAAGATGGAGCCCACGCTCCTCTATCCTGTCGAGCGATCGAGCCAAGGGCGCTGAGCGCCCAGCCGGACTATTCGCCCTCGCTCTTCTCTTTGGAGCCGCGCGCCTTCTTGCGCTCCGACGCTTCCTTCATCCATGAGGGCGGACGTCCGCGGCGCTTGCCACGCCCACGCGCTAGTCTCTCTAACGAGATGATCGCGTCTTCGATCTGCTCACGCTCCTGTCTGAGCTCCTCAAGAATCTTATTGACATCCATGCAAACTACCTCCAAACATCACTGATTTCCGAATCAGCGAGTTCGATTTCCGGAAAACCCGCCACTGACTTCGATACAGGAGAGGCTGTCGGGAATCGCCACCGTTCTGCAAATAGAACACAGCTGCCGATCTGCTCGCCTTTCAAGGTGAAGTTTTAGCAAACTTCAAAGGGTTCGTCAATGAATTCGTTCTGTTTTCCGAACAAAAAAATCTACGGGGCGCTCGAGCGTCATTTCTGGAGAACTGTATTCGTGATCTTTCGAGGTACGGGCGCCGCCCAGAAGAACGAATGAAACCCCTGCCCACAGGGGCTCGGAGCCACTTTCGGCGGCTAGCTTCGCCTATTATGCACGAAATTCCCGGCGACAAAAGAGAACGATTCAAGTTTTATAGATAATTATTCCCCTGCCGGATCGTCGACGCCCTCTTTCGGCAGCAGGGCGGACGCCGCCAGGCCTGACGCAAATGTGGTCAGCGCCCCGATGACGACGTACCAGGTCCACGCGACATCGGTTCGAAAAGTGACCCAGAGTACGGCGGAGAGCCCCGCCAACATGCCGACGATCGCGGCTCGCGAACCCACTCGTTCGGTTGCGATGCCTAGGCTGAACACTCCCAATAAGGCCCCTAGCGGGACCGATCCGATCGCTAGGCCCGCCTCCAGAACCGATCCCCATTGTCGCGCGGCCCAGGCGATCGAGATCAGCACCGCTCCCCAGCCCAGGGTCGCCCAACGCGAAAGCGCCAGACGACGGCTCTCGTTCCCAAGCCGTTCCCCAAAGATCGGGATCGCAAAATCCATCATCGTGGCCGAGGCCAGCGAGTTCAGCGCCGCAGAGATGTTCGACATCGCCGCCGCCAGGATCGCGGCGATGACGATGCCGGCGGCCACAGGCGGCAACGCGTCCCAAATAAACCGCGGGTAGATCCGGTCCAGCGGATTCGGGGCGGCGAGGCCAGCCTGCTCGTAGTACACCCACAGCATCACGCCGATCGTCAGAAACAGCGTGAACTGGAACAAGATGACGAACCAACTTGAAAGCAACGCCAGCCGGCTCTCTCGCACGGAGCGCGCGCTGAGCAGCCTCTGAACTACTAGTTGGTCGGTACCGTGCGTGGCCGTCGTCAGGAAGCATCCGCCCAACAGGCCCGCCCAGAACGCGTAGGTTTCAGTGAAGTAAGCCGCAGTGGGTTCAAAGCCGAAATGGAAGACGCGGAACTTCTGTTCGACCGCCGCCGCCGCGACCACGGCGTCCCACCCGCCCGGGATCTCCGCCAGGATCCACCAGAAACTCAGCAAGGCGCCCGTTACGTAGAGGACCATCTGGGCGACGTCCGTCCAGATGACGGCCGTCATGCCGCCGTGGAAGGTGTAGAACAGCGTCAAGATCGAGATGATCAAGATCGAGGCCATCGGCTCCGTGTCGAGTACGACAGACACCACAATCGAGATCGCGAAGACCCGTACGCCCTCAGCGAGAGAGCGCGAAACCAGGAAGATCGATGCTGAAAATCGCCTCACGCCCGGACCGAACCGCCGCTGCATCAGTTCGTAGGCGGTAAACATCTCCCCGCGCGAGTAGGCAGGAATGAAGACCAAGGCGATGACAATCCGGGCCAGCAGGTATCCGAAGACGACCTGTAGGAATCCGAGGTCCCCGCCAAACGCCAGCGCGGGGGTCCCGATAATCGTCAACGTCGATGTTTCCGCCGCGACGATCGATAATCCGATCGCCCACCAGGGAGCCGTTTTCCCGCCCAAAAAATAGTCTTTAAGGGTCTTCTGGGAGGCGCCGAACCGCGCGCCGAACACGGTCACAGCCACCAAATAGACGGCTATAATGCTGAGATCGAGTATGCGTTCAGGCAAGTTTGACGGGCCTCAGAGCGTCCCAGGGAGAAACGGAGTGTAACACCACGGACGCCGCGCCCGTCTCACAATTGCTGAGCCCGACAGCGCCTTTAGGAGGATTACCGGTGTCTATAGATCCCGAGTGCCTCCGGCGACAAGTAGCGGCAAGGATGTTGCCAACGACGCGTGGCTGATTTATACTCCGCCATTAGTCCCAGCTCGACCTGGGCTACGCCCCAGGCGCGTCCGCATCGCGAGACGTTCGCCGGAGGACCGGATTCGGATCCCGGCTTGTTGGAGATAAAAAACATGTTGAGAAAGTTCACCACTTGCGCTGCCGCCGCCTGTCTGCTGTTTACAGCAGCTGCGACTGCTGCGCCCCACCCGCAGGAGCAGGCAGCGGAGGCGGCTGCCGCACCCGCCGAGAAGCGTCCCAAGGACCAAGCCGAATACG
>Ga0209273_10000550_pt1 | contig 46071 bp, 60 predicted proteins | sample tdAd471_FD_187126 | JGI IMG/M metagenome (GOLD analysis project Ga0209273, IMG submission 187126) | Marine sediment microbial communities from the Atlantic coast under amendment with organic carbon and nitrate - tdAd47.1 (SPAdes)... | ecosystem: Environmental > Aquatic > Marine > Coastal >...
CCGATTGCGGATTGGTCTGCCAGGAAAACAATAAAATCAAATGCACTAATTAAAATTGCTCAAACAAGAGCAGATGCAGAAGTTCAAACAGCCATTATGCAACTTGAAATGGTGAAGGCCGGTCAAAAAATAGAAGCTGACTACGATCAACGCGCGCAGGACAACATGAAGTATACTTGGAAGGATGAAGTTCTTTTAATCATTCATTTTGCGCCTGTCGTCATGTGCTTTGTTCCTAACCTTCAGGAATATGCAACCAGGGGTTTCCAGATACTTGATACTTTTCCGATGTGGTTTAAGGTAATTGTGATTGGTATTGATGCTTCGGTATTTGGTTTACGTTGGGTTGTGGCTCCGATAATAAATAGGTGGTCAAATATTCCGAAAAGAAAAGAAAATAATTATTTAAATCCTAACGACTTAATTAAAAGAACTGATTAATCATATCATATGCCATGGTATGATATGATATTATACCATGGCATATTTTGTTTTATGCTTTTCTGAAAAATTGAATGTTAATTCCTGTTGCTGCAGCAGTTATCGTGCTTGTATCCGTGTTTAATCTATTATTAATTATGACTGTCCCTGCTGTTACTACTGTAAATAAACACGAAAATGTATTTGCAAAAGCTCCTAGTTGTGCTGATTCAAAATGTGATGTAGCTTGATCAAGTGCAAGTGGCCCTGACATTTGGCCAGTCCCGGAATTGCTAATTAAAACTTCAAGAACAATTGCTGCAAGTGTCCTTGAACCAGTCATTGACCAAGACACCATAAACGAATCACCAATAGCAAGAGTGCCTAAATTTATAGTTGAAAATGTCGTTGGTGTTGTGGTTATTGTTTCGCCTGTTGTATTATCTTTTAAGGCTGAACTGTCAGAAACAAGTACCTTTCCACTTGATGAGACTGTTCCGGAAGCTGCAATATCGCCAGCAACATCAAGCTCAACGCCTGTTGTTGGTATTGTTCCAATTCCTACTTCACCGCCTGTAATATTTAAAGCTAATTTAACAGGCAATACAGCGTCAAAATCATAACAATCAATGTCCATGTAATCGGATGCATCACCATTTAGAAACCTCATAGCTTTTCTTGCAGAACCTTGGCCATTTGCTCCACCTGTTGAAATTTCCATACTTCCAAGGGTTGAATGTGCAACTTGTAATTGTCCTGTATCAATAATAGAACCATTACCACCAACAACAACTGGACTAAGCATGTTTGCAGCATCATTAAAAAGAACATCGCCGTTAACATGTAAGGCTTTTCCTGATGTTGGTACTGTTCCAATTCCTACTTCTCCACCATTAGGATTTATTCTTAATTTTATACCTAGTGAAGTGTTTACATCATAACAGTCAATGTCCATGAATGGTTGTGCGTTTGTATTATTAAAAAACATTGACCTTCTAGCTGCACCCTGTCCACCCGTACCACCTGTTGAAATTTCCACTTCTGAGGAAGTAGGGTCCGCAATTTGAATTATATTTGTTCCATCAATTGCACCATCAGCACCAATAACCAATGTATCATTATTGCTTCCTTTTTTCCATTCTGTCGTATTTCCTACCGGGTCAACAACTGAAGAGGTTGGGCCGTTTGCAACCCTGCAATAATATTGAAAACCATCTGAACCTGTAACCCATGAACCAACCGTATAATCAATCAATGCTGAATATTCAAGGAAGGGCCCGTTTTGATTTATCTCTACAGCCAAGGCAGACAACCACCTATAAAACTGATTAAATTGTATTCTTTGCGGTAGTGGTCCCCCTGGTTGTGAATATGTAATATCCCACATCTCGTTAACATCAAGACCACCAAGACCAACATCACCACTATTCGCCCATTTTATTTGTATAATTCCATCTGCATCTCTTGCCATTTAAAAAACTCCTTTTTTATAAATCCGAAAATACTCTAACAAATGGCCCCTGGTCAAATCCTACACCGTTACTTCCTTCAAAACCAAATGAACCTTCTGCATCAGATATAAATATATTATCAATTCTCACACCTGCAGGTTTTGTTATTAAACCAGCTTCAACAGTGTATTTTATTATTTCATCTGACAAGGAAGTATCAAGAAACACATCAAGGGACATGTCGCCATGGTCTATATAATGACCGGATCCGAAAGCGGATTGAATAATTGCATCCATTGAAGGTATTGAACAGTCCGTTAATAATTGAGCGCCCCTAACTATTATCAATGATCTGTATGCTTCATCAGCAATTGGTACTGTGTTGGGATCACCGCCAGGAAAAAAGGATCCTTGATCAAACCCAACCCCGTTACTTCCATCAAAACCAAACCATATTACTTCATCTTCAGGAAGGTACGGTCTCGGAAATTTCAATCTTTCTCCAATATAATCAAGCCATACTCCGGTAGCAGTCAAAATTGATGATTGCAAAGCCAAATTGTCAGCACCATCAACAAGCTGATCCTGTATCAATTGATTTATACCGTCAACAACCTGTGTTATTATAACACTCCCTCGGACTTTTCCCTCTAATAAACTGCTGTTTCCTGTAACATCTGTCATAAAAGCACCACGTCAATATCGTTAAGTGATTCAATTTGTATTTTTTCATCAAGATCAGTTATTAATATCTGAACATCACCAGGATCATTTTTGTCTTGTAATGTCAATGCTGACACCGTATGTCCTGGAACTGAATTAATTGGTGTAAATAATCTATATTTATCAAGATCTTCTGATATAGTCATTCCGTCAATCTCAAAAAAATTCTCGAAATCTGGCCCAACATCACCAGTAATTGTTCCGTTTATATATGCAAAAACCCTTTCTTTTAATAAAGTTACTCCGTTTGATGGAAAATTAACACCGGCTGTTGTTGTGATTTGTATTTCTGCATAGATTAATTCAGCCCTAAAAAAATTTATTGGTTGGTGTGGCGGATCCAATACAATTGTTGTTCCTGTTGTAACTGTTCCACCTGTTTTTTTAAGTCTGATTGCATCTTTTATATCTTCATCAAGTCCACCCTCAACCACGATTGCAATTGAATGTGCATCAACTGAAATATTTTGTATGATAATTGATGAACCTGTGTCATTCTCAACGCCTATTACTTCGACAACATTATCTTGTGCGGCAACGATTGCAACGGTTGCATCAAGTACAGATACGGCATTTATAAATAATTCAGTGAAATATCTTTGCCTGTATTCTGCATCAGTTTCAACCACTGTTCCAACCGTACCATCAGAAGGATTTATTACAGTTTCCCAACCCGGAACTACATCAACAATCTGTGTCAATTCCCCTGTCAAAACTGCTATCGGACCGGTTTCAACTGCTGACATGGAAGCGGTTAAGGTTCCAAGAACATCAAGTGTCAAATCTTCTGTGGTTTCGAATAAGTCACCGCTATCACTTTTTGCCCTGGATCCGGAAGGAATTATTGTTGCCGGTGTCCCTCCGAGTGTAACAGGAACCAGGGTACTTGTTGCAGCCCTTTTATTAATTCCTAATAATGATGCTTGACCTTCAAGCTGATTTCCGAAAGCCCTGTAAATGTTTGTTGCCTGGGATGCACTAACCAAAGCGTCATCGGCCTGAGACATTGACAAGGCTTCATTATCAATTTGCTGCGCTTGTGGCGACTTTGAACCCAAGTCTATACCTTCACCATAAGCACCCTTATAAATCGTTTGTATAGAGGTCTGGTACTCCGTGAGTGTTGTTGGTGTGATACCTGTGTCATCAATAATTGCCATTAGAAAGATACCTCCACTATTCCGACTGAACTATTTATTGTTGAACCATATGAAAATACCCTTGTATCAGGATCGAGACTAGCTGAAACTTCAGCAATGCTTTCTGCTTCTGGTTCCTTTAATGCTTCGTTATTTAAAATTGATGCAGCAAAGTCCGGATCAACAGGTTTTTTTAAAATACTTTCTAAATACGGAACGCCCTGTGTTGTATCCATAAAATATTTTCCATAGAATAATTGATATCTTTGGTCAATATTCTCTGCAAGGGATTCAATTCCCTCTATCCATCTTATATTTCCGGAAGAATCAAGCTCCGGCTCACCGTCTTTAAAGTACATTGTTCTCATTATGAAGGCCCATCCGTTTTTTGTTGTACGTCACTATCTGAATCAACGCCCTGTTCATGTCCGTGATCATCACCACCAGCACCACCGAAAACATTTGTTCCTGATATTAAACCTGTCGGCATTACAAGGTTCCCGGTCAATGTTAAGTTACCATCTATCGTTGTCAAAGGCGATGTGATAACAACCGTTGAACTGGCATTTGCTATTATATCAGTGGCGTTTGCTGTGATTGTATCATCAGCATTTGCAATTATGTCCGGAGCATTAACAGTTACCTTTGATTGTGCTGTGACTTCAATGTCACCATCTTCAACGAATATATAATTTAGCCCATCTTCTGCTTGCATACATATACCATCAGACGTTGCCGGACTTACAGACAAACCACCAAATGAAGGAATGACAATTGCATCTTCTTTTGCAAAAACTCCTTTTCCAGGATCCTCGGTTGAAAATGTTTCTTTAAATTTTGTAATTCCTCTTTGTGAGAAGAATATTAAAACCGGTGTACCTGCAGGAAGTGGCGAAAGAATGGTGAAACCACCACCGGAGGGCCAAACAACAGGAACGTTTATAATTGCCGTTTGTTCTTCGGTTGTATCATCTGTTTTTCTTATATTTATTGCCGGTTTTACCCTGCATCTTTTTGTGGTTTGATTGTAAGTTTCTATTACTCCGGGTATAACTGAGTATAAAGATTTCTTGAACTGATTCAAAATAAATTTGAATGCATCCGTCATGTTGCTGTAGTCTTTTTCCGGGTCAAGATTGGACAATGTTTGTAACTATCCCTTCGGTTGTAAATTTACCTGTTCTATTATCGCCGGAGTTTAATGTCTGGATCACTTTATAAACACCGTTGACAAGGTTTGATTCAATTTTTATCTGGCTATTCAATGTTATTCTTCCGTTTAATCTCGATGTAAATTTTGCACCTTTTTCAGTTATTGAAGCCGAACCAATAAGCCCTGTATTAGAATTTAATAAAACAACCGATTCAGTGGTTTCCGGTGTTTTTTCCCTGGCTGAAAATCTTATAAAATTATCATTCTCAAACCATTGTATTTTGATCGGGTCCAAAATTTCGTCTAAAAGGTCTGAAGTTTTCCCGGTAAATGAATAATCGTTTAAAAATTCATTATCCGGTATCTGATCAATATCAGCATAATCAAGTCCGAAAGTAGGAATTGCATCTTGAACAATTTGTTTTACTGCGACCTGTCCGGAATAAGCTTTGTTAAAAATAGACTGTGATATTTTAATAAGCTTACCAGCAAGTGAAACGGATGTAATTCTGTTCAATGATTCTTCGTCCGGATCCCTGTCAACTCTTGTTATTTCACCGTCATGTATTAATATAGGCTTTCCATTATAACCTGCAAAAACTCTTACTCTTTTTCCTTTTTCTCTTATCTGATTTTCTGTTGAATCAGACAAATTAAACATTCTAACAACACCTTCGTTTACTTTTGATGAAATATTTTTCATGATTTCCATCTGAATATATGTTGAATTCCTTTCAGATGTTCCTATTGACAAGGCCGTTCCCTCTCCGTTTCCAATCTGAACATTTATTATTCTTTTAGGAAGATTCAAGGCCAAACTCCTTTGACTCTTCATCAGTTACATAAACAAGGTTGTGTGTTTCTCCCCACGGGTCAACCTTTCCTGGCTCACCATATTTATCTGCAGAAGAAAGGCAAATTACATTACCTGTAAAATCTGTAAAAATGCTTGTTAGTACTGGGGATCCTGTATTTATTCTAAATCCTGTAACTATATTATCACCACCTGTAAAATTAATACTTAAATACCAACCATCAGAAATATCTTGATACCAAACCCTGATATCTACCTGCTGATTATCCAAGACAGTTGATAATTTTTGTGCATAATCATTTGTTAATGGTAATATTTGCATTATTATTCTACCTCTTCAACCAACCGCTTATAAATTCTATAGTATCTTGAAGAAATGTTGTATCTTCAACAACTTCTGATTGTTTCAATCCGCCTTCTGAATCTGTGCCTTTTGTTTCTGCTGGTCCTTCAAGCTGTACTGGTGCAAGCTGTACAGTTTCAATTGTAGAAAATAAAGTTTCTTCAAGAACCATATTAAAAAATAATGCTTTCCCTGTACCAACACTCACAGAAGCATCAACGCTTATGATCATCATATTTTCATAAACACCAAGAACAGTTGTTGCTGTAACTATCGTACCATTATTTTTTAACTCTTGAATTCTTTGCCATGCTTCTTTTGATCTTTTTCCACTTGATATGCTTACAAGACCACCTATTAACGGCTGCAAATCAGAAACAAGACCTTTCAATATAACCTTTTCAGATTCAACAACAAAATTATCTGACCTCATTCGTTGATTATTGGCATCAGACTCAACAGGGTATTTTGTTTTTGACACGGTTAGGCTGTGTGATTCTTCAGGATATAAATCAACAATTCCTACTAATGCACCAATGCTTGTTGGATCCTGAGAAAATAAACCGAAATTAGGATTGTTTATAATATCTTGTGTAGCCATGTTTATTTATCCACTGAAGAGTCAAAGTTATTTACTGTGTCCTTGATAGCTGTTCCAAGATCGTTTGCAACGTTTGCTGCAATTTCTTCAGAGTTACCACCGGTTGCATCAACGTTTATATTTTCAATAGTTACAGTATTTGTTCTTTGAATTATTGGAGACTGATTTATATTATTAGAATCAAATAAAGATTTTTGTAATGCCGGGTCAAAATTGAAAAATTCTTTGGTGAAAATGCTTTTTCTTTTGAATTTAGGTTCAACAGGTCCTTCTTCTTCTTGTATCCCTGTTCTTTTAATAATAACCTCTTTTTGATCTCCTTCAAAATCTATAGGCTCAAGTCCGAGAGCTTCCCTTATTGCATTTCCAACTTTCGGCAAAAAATTCCATAAATCAATAAATTGATTTTTTGTAAATGTTACAGCCTTGCCAACATTTCTGACAAGTTCAGCTAACTTAGGCCACTTTTCCAAAGCATCTCCAAATGCAGACTTTCGCCCTTCTGTCCATGCTTTTAAATCATCAATAACAGACCATATTGCAACTGATATTAATCCTATTCCTGCAGCTATTAAGGCAGGTGGCCCCAAGGATATACCCCAAGCAATTAATGCATATGCACCCATTGTTAAAAATGCTTTACCTATTACTTTTAAAGCTTTTACAATTTTCTTTTCATTTTTTTCAAAAAACTTTAGACCTTTATTAATGGTTTCAAACACACTTGATAATTTATCAAAAACCAAATTGCCAAGTGTGGTTTGAATATTTCTAAAACCCAACCTTAAATTTATCAAACCATCTTGAAACTCTTTTGCCTTTGCTGCATCTTCCCTTGTCAAAACACCTAATGCTTTCGCCTCTTTTGTTATTTCTGCAATTAATCCCGGAGTTGCTTTAAGAAGTGCAATTGTTTCTTCATCAAAAAATAATTTGTCTGCAAGGTCTGCCTGTTCAATAGCGTCTAAACCTTGCATCTTGACACGGACATCATCAATGAAAGCCGTTAATGTTTTAGTTTTTCCGGCTGCATCAGTTGCAGACAAACCAAACCTTGTCAAATCATCAGATATTCCAGCACCAGTTTGTGCAGCTTCATTTAATGCCTGGGCTAGATTAAAAGCTTGCCCTTTCAAAGTCTCAATTGGAACATTAACTTTTTGGGCTACAAACTCCAAGGTTGACATCTCTTCAACCGTCAACCCTAATGCGTCAGCAAACTTCGCTGTGTCCACTGCAGCCTGGGCAACACCTGTTAAGAAAAAACCACCTCCAAGAATTGAACCAGCAACGGCAGCAATCTTAAAAGCGCTTGCTTTAAGATCATCTAATCCTTTTTCGGCTTTCTTCAATCCTTTCGTATCAGTTTCAAAGCCAAATCGTGTTATAAACGTATCTAGAACAGTTGCCATTTAATCAATCTTCCTTATTTGCCAAATATGATCGGTGTTCATTTTCATTTTGAACTAACAATAATTCGTTTAAATCAAGTATGTCATCATAACCGATTCCTGTTTTATAGAGTTGATCTATTCTAACAAGCTTTTTTAACAACACACTTGAAAAAACTGAATCTATGTTTTTTGATTCAGCGATTTTAAAATCTTTTCCATGCCGGGGAAACGAGACCCGATCTCTGAAAAAGATCCGGAAAAATTTACATATAAGGCCCGGACCAAGACCTCATAAATATTTATCGGCTCAAAATCTTGGAAAGCCATGTCCATTGAATCTTTTAAATCAACCCAACCTAGTGCGACATCGGCAGTTTTGAACTGTATTTCCTGAAAAAGATTTTGCCTTATATATTCAACAACAATTTGATCCATTCCCATTATAGCTTTGAAAAACAATGCTGCCTGACTTGATTCTGTATCATCTGAAGTTTCAAAAGAGTTTGCAGACTTGACAAGGTTCACACGAATATATTCAGTCATGTGATACCCTGCCATTGGTGAAAGTTTAGTTATTGAAAATTCAGTGCCTTTTATTTTAAAATCAGGATTGCCAAAACCATCAAACGGATTTATTATTTTTTCTTCTTTCTTCTTTTTCTTTTTAGAGCTCAATTATTCACCTTGTCAAAATGATTATTATGTAAAGTTAACAGCAAGGTAATCAGCAGTTGTACTTTCAAATTCAATTGTAAATTCCATGTTTGCAGCAGTTCCCTTGCCTAATGTCGGCCCCTGGGGTGCGTTTGTCATTGTTCCTTTGACCAGGGCAACATTAATATTATTTATCGGATCCCTATAAAAACCTGTATAAGTTATTGACGCACCGTTTTTCTGTGCTGTTACAAGATTCATGAAGAAAGGGACCGATGCACTGTTTGGCAAAAGTTTAATTGTTATAGGTCCGCCCTTGTCGCCAGTACTAACGGCAACCATCTTACCTGATGCACCCCTGACAATGTTTGCAATGTCCATATTAGGCAAACTCAAACCGTCAGTGTCATCACTCCAGCCTGTAACATTGTGGCCGTTAAGATTTAAAACACTTTGTTCTAAACTAAAATCTGACATTAATATTCTCCTTTTTTAAATATTAATTTTCAAATATTAATGAAATTTCTACCTCGTGGATTGCCCCGCTTCCTTTCATCCATACTTTAAAAGGAACCGACTTTCTCAAATTCCTATCACTCTGAGACTGATCTGCAAGAGGTGTTGCATAAATCAAATAACCTGATGGTAGATAACCGTCAAAATCTGGATTATCAGTTGTTAACTGTATATCAAGAATCGTTGCAGCAGACATTTGACCGGGAGCTATTCCACCATTCGTTACTCCTTGTTGCATAACTTCATCAATAACACCATAGATAGCTGTTATACCTGCTTCTGTTTGTGGTACAATACCCGAATTTTTCAATAAATTAAAGACATCTACACGAACCGCATTAACGGCCCAGTCAAGAAAATATCTTACATCTACCCAAACTAGATTCTTCATTGATGTTCCATTGTAAACACCGTTTACAGGATCGGAACCAGTTGAAAACCAAGGAGCATAATAATTTGAATTTTTACTTTCAAGCTCTGCCTGTTGGGTTGTGTTAATATTATCAGATAATGTTCCAGGCAATTCTTTTAAGTTTCCTGTTATTACTGTATTGCTTCCTGAAAAATTTACTGATGAATATCTACCTGCAAATGATAAAGCTTTATAATCTCCAGTTGCTGACCACATCATAACGTCACGAGGGTATTCAAGAAGAGATAATTGATATAAAACACTTGTTGTTTCACCTGTATTAAGTGCAACTTCTTCAAGATTATCAACAAAATACTGATATTCCCTGGATGCAGCCCACACAGAAACCTCGTTTATAGTATCAAAATCAACAATCGTTTTTTCAGTTTCAAGAAAATAAGGAGAATCATCAAGAAATATACAGGCTTCAATTGCATCGGATATTGTCTCTTCATCTGCTCCCTGGTTTAATGTTGCACCAGTATCAAGGCCTAGTAAGATTGAAATATCAGTTCCAACCAACGGATCAGTTGTTGAAAAAACTGTCAAAACTGCTGCTGCTCCAACTTCAGTTCCACTTGTGACTTCAAATCTATTCTTACTTACATTAAATGTACAGGTCGCATTTGCAAGTGAAGCCTGAACGCTGGTTTGCAATGCTGTTTGAATAGCTGTAGCTATTCCGGCAAGATCAGATGGAACAGTTAAATCAATTGCTGTGAAATCTTCTCCCAAACATTCAAATGAACCGTCAGAAATTGCGTTTAATGCTGCAAATGTTGATGAAAAACTTTGTCCAAGCAATTCTGCTGCAATATCTGAATTAATCCACCTTCCAAAAATCAAATTTTTCGGGAAAGGTTCTTGCTGGTAATAAATATCACCTGCTGACCTGGGTTCCGTTCCAACGTCAAACACTGCTGAAACATCATCGGAGTCTGCAGTGTTAACTATTCTGTTTGATCCTGTGCCAAGATATGATGAATCGGTTGTCATAAAAAGAGATATACCTAGTTCCCTTCTCAATACACCACCACCAGTAATTTGGCTTGTGACTCTTATTAATTTATCAATTTTAGGCATCTGTCACCTCTATAACTTCGTTTATGTCCGTTGAATCTGACATGGTTAAATCAATTTCAACTGAACCAATTCTATTAATATCAATAGTCCTTCTTGATATATATCTTAACTCAATATCAACACTCCTTCTTTCTTCGTATTTTGATCCCATTACAGAACTTATGTTTCTAACATCTCCGGCCCGTTTCCATGTCAAGTTGTTCTGAGCAAGGAAAATTTGACCTATTGTTGTTGAAGCATACGAAAGCAATCCCTCTGCGTTATCTGCTGCACCTTCTCTGTAAAACTGCACAGAATAACTAATTGATCTTGTTCCTTTATGTTTTAAAGTCGTTTCGGTTGTGGTTGGTCCTTCTGTTGGAACTTCCGAATCAATACCAACACCTATTGTTATAATGTTTTCAACAGTTGCATATGGTTCATTTGGAGCAGGGTTATTATCTTTGCCAGGAATAACCAACTCAGAATCTAAACCAGAAGCAAGAGAAACAAATTTCCTAACTGCAACATCAAGTGTATCTTGTAATGGTATCTGACTAGTCATTTTGCCCTTCTAACCTCGTTGCATAAATTTCAAGGTGTCCATAGTCTGACATGTCATGAACTACCCTGACAGCGTATTGTATATCTTTATACTGTATAATATCTGAATCAGTTTGGCTAGTGCCAATTCGTAATGGTCTGATACTGTCAAAATCATCAGTTAAATATAAAATACATTTACCATCCATAAGCCTTTCAGCTTCCGGAAGTTCTAAACGCTGTTGACCGTCAAGCGGTTGAACACTTCCGGTTGCATCAGGATCAACAATATCTGCACCAGGTACAAAGACCCCTGTACTATCTCTTGACCCTGGTTCCTGACGGATCAATGTGAATGTTTGTATGTTCCTGGGATTTCTTAAAAATGCCATTGCTGACATTGCACCTGTAGGCATCGGCATTAAGTCACCTTATAAGTTACTGACCTGTTCATTCTTCCGGTGTCAATGAGAGGGTTTGTTTTTCCTTTTTTTCTTGCAATTGTACTCTCTGCATTTTCCGGCTCCCGTAAATCAACCATTGATTTTTGAACTGCTCCTTGTTGACTTACACCAAGCAAACCACCAATCCTTTTAGTGATAACCATTGTCAACGGATCAACCTGAGTTGTTATAATTCTAATCAAATTTAACTCGTTTTCAGCGTTTGCAATTCTAAAAAAAGGACGTTCCTCAATTTTTTTTGTTCCAAATTCATTCCATGCAGCAACGGCAGCAACCGGAATTCCATTAGGATATCTTGCACTAGAAAAAAATCCAACGTCAACATGATCAATTCCACCTTTCCCGGCTTTCTTGAAAACTTCCTGTAATTTTTTTCCACCGGAAAAGGTAACGTTTGCCATTAGAAAACCCTCACAGAAAAACCCTGACCTGGGCAAGCATCCCTAAGAGTAATATACATTCTACCATATGGTGTTGATGTGTAGAATGTATCAGACTCTTTTTTAGCCATGGATTTAAAAGTTGTATTTATATTCTTTCCTCTTTCGCTTACAACCTCCCTTGCTGCCCCGCCAGAATCAACCGGGAACTTTGGCCCAGTTGCTGAACCTATACCGCTATCCTGATCAAGCGCAATAAGATGTGCAGCCAGATAAACAGTAGCCATTGGACAAATTGCATGAATCAACAATGCTTTGTTAAGATATCCAAGCACAAAATCATCTGACAATGCATCATATTCCGGGAATTGTTCTCTGAATATCGGTAATAGTTCTTCGGCTGTCATTATATCAACAAACCTTCAAAGGTGTTTTTATCATCTTCTGACAACGGACCTTTTATTTTTTCTTCGTTTTTCATAACATACCATTTACCAGCGCCCCTATGTTCAACGCTGTGTATTGCCGGGTCAAAAACAAAATTTTTATCTTCAGCCTTTTTATTTTCTTCTTGGAGTGAAATAATTTCTTTTTCTTTTTCTCCAATAAGTTTTTCAAGGATTTCAATATTTTCTTTAAACTCAATAGTGAGCTTTTCACGGATTTCTTTTTCAATTTCCGGCCTTAATTTCTTTTCAGCTTCAATAAGAGCTTTGCCCTGTCTCGCTGTTTTCTCTGCGATTTCTTTTTTATTGAAATTTTCGTCAACAACTTCGAAATCCTTGTCAAAAACATAAGCCCCGGCTTTATTATCACAGAAAATTTTTATATCATCTTCTTTAACTGCGGTTACAACACCATTACCAAATGCAAGAATTCTTCCGAAATGATAAGGCTGTTTACCATTGTTTTTTACTTTGACCATGCCACCCTCTTATTAATTAAATTGCGTCAACATAACGCATTGCTGTTGGACGTTTAATGTTCAACCCGGAAATCTTATACTCCATCGGAACATCAGCACCATAATGTGTGTCTATGGTTCTTATGGCCCTGGGCTGAATAGGCATTGCCATTTCCATTATACGATCATTGTTAAAACCAAATAAACAACGGTCTGTTGAACCAGCACCAGCACCAGCCATTTCCGCAACTGATTCCATTTTCAATTCCTGGCCTGTTGTTCTATACCACTGGTTTCTTGTTTTCACGTAATCCCAAACGGATTTTGATGCATCATCAGCAAGTTTTGTATCACCAATCAGTGCTTCTTGTGCAAGCGGAAGATACAGTGTCAAACCTGTCTTGATAATCCGAGACATTACTTGTTTTGTATCTGCAATAATGGCTGATACATTTTCTTGAACAAAGGCAACCATTTCATCAGGACTCATATTTGCAATGGTTTTAGCGCTGTTTGAAGCTGGTATGTCTGCACTATTTGTAAGCCCGGTAAAACCAAAAGTTGCATCACCTTCAAGACCAACAATCTCAATGTGATCCATGCAACCTTCTGTTCCAGCTTCAACAGTTTTTGTGTCCAGTGCGACACCGGCAAAGGCTGCAGCCCTCAAATCTTCAAGAGTCCATGAAGGAATGATACCACCATACTCAAGAGAATAAGGAACATTCTGCATTGAAATCTGTGATGTATTTGCATCTCTTCCGTTATTCATTATGAACTTACCACGTCCATATTTATTTATTACTTTATAACTATAAGTGCTTGCACCTTCAGGAATGTTTGTAATGATTGGAAAGTAACTATCAAGCCTGAAATCAGTATACAGAATCTCTTCAATAACTGCCTGGATTGCCTGGAAATTATTTGTAAGAATATATAAAGACTGTGCAGTTGCTTCAACATCATTAAGTGGTACAGGTTTAGGATTATGAATTGAAGGAAGTGCATCAAAATTATGCATTCTTCCACGTTCTTTTAACTGTGCGTTATGAGAATCAAGAAGTTTGTTTCTTGAAAGTGATTGGATCATTGCATAATCACTTGCGTTTCTTCCAAAAATATCTGGCATGTTTTTTTCCTTTATTTTAAAATTTTAAAAAGTTCTTGAATGACTTATGCCAGGTTAAGAACTCTATATGTTACATAAACATCAAGTGCAGCATCGTTTGAAGCATTTCCGGCATATTCTCCGTCACCGGTATTTGCAAGAACAATGTTTGTATTAACAACGTCTGCAAGAGCGTCAATTGTATCACCGGCCTGTATTGCATTCGTGATAGTATCTGCAGCCTGATCAATAAAACCAGTGGCTTCAATTGTTCCTGATACTGTCACAGCGTTTCCATCATCATAAATAACTGCCAGGTTATCAGCGGTTTCCGTCAATACTTCTGATCCTGCAGTCAAAACAAGCATTGCTGAATCAAATTGAATCAATGTATTTGCACCCTGTGCGGCAACCAGTTCAAATGGTGCAGACTGCAATAATTTAATCTGTGCTGCAGTCAATGAAATCTTTGTTGTAACAGAGTCAATGCTGTTCATTTCAGGGAATGCATAGTTTCCGGAATGTATTCTTACTTCTACAATTTCACCATCACCAACGGTTTTTCCTGGCCCTGGATAAAACTCAAAAGCTTTTTTTCTCAAATCGTTAGGTGTTGCGGAAGCCGGAGCGTACTTAATCCATTTTTCAGTTGTTTGATTGTATATTGCTGCATCACCGTCCTCGACAGTTTCACCGCAAAGAACAAAGAATGAACCAAATACCGCAAGTGGCATCATGTCACCGGCAGAAAATACAATTTCGGTTATATTGTTTGTCGTTGGTGATGTGATTGACTGATTAATGCTGTTTTTATTGTATGTAACAATGTGTGTTACTAGCTTTCTTTCAGCATCACTTGTTGGTTTGAACCAGTTATCAGTTGCAGGTACATACAAAACACCGTCACCTGGTTTAAGATCTTCTCCGGCAACTCCCCTGTCAAAATCATATGGTGCGGAAGGTCGTGCGCAATCCCCAACCTGACCAATTTGTAAATGTCTGTCATAAGTTCTTTGAATGTAATCAACCATTATTTTCTCCTGTTAATATTTTAAAATAAAATTATCTCTTATTTGCTTTTTCTTTGTTTCGAAGTTCAATACCTGAAACTGGTTCAGATACCGATTCAACGCTTGAAGAATCAATTGTTGTTACCTGCAGTGTTTCAGCTTCAACCCTGTCTTTTTTGATCGAATCAAGAATACCCTGCAAATAATCATCTGATTTATCTTTGATATCTTTTCCTTTTACACCGACAGAATCAAGAGCTTTGATAAGAATCTCTTTTGGTGTTGCTGAATAGATATCAAATGAATCATCTTTGATAAATGGTTTTGACATGTCAATTAAACGTGCTCTTGTCTTTGCATCCTTCAAGACTTTTGCGTCTATCATCTCAGGTGTCATCTCTTCTTCTGGTGTTTCCTGGTCAAGACTTTCCTCTTCATTAACCATGCCGGGTTCCTGTGTCTGTCCGGACATCTGGTTTGCAATCTGAGAAGCAAGGGTATTTATAAATCCTTCACCGGCAACAAGTTCTTCAATTTTCGGCATGATTTTTTCAGTAATTGCAGGAATCAAAGCTGTCATGTCAATATCTTTACCGACAAGAAGTTTTGTGTATTCTTCCATATTCCCTTTGTCACTGTCTTTTGCATCTTTCATAAAAAGTGCAATGTCTCCTTCAGAAACGCCGTTGTCCCTGAGTAGCTTTATCAATTGTTTTTTGTTCACTGTGCTTTCTCCTTTGTCTAAAATTTTAACAGTGTCACCGCAACGGCCTTCCGGAACTATTGCAAGGTGATTAATTATCATTGGTCCATCTATTTTGTAGTGGTACTTTTTACCATTAAAAACGCCTTCCTCAGATACAACGAAAGTATCATATCCAAGACTTAATTCTTCAACTTCCCTTTCAAGAACCATACGAACGATTTCAGCGTCATTAATTTGAATTGATGCTCCAAGCCTTTCAGAGTCGATTGGTTCAACTGTTTCGCCTACTGTACCCACTGCAAGCCGTGTATGGTTTGTTGAATCAACATCACTTTCCGGATGAATGAAAACAATACCTTTTAACTTTAATGATTCAGCCGTTTCCGGATGAAAAACTGTTTCCGGAGGTCTAAAGACTCCTATCATTTCATCAGAATCAATTCCAAATTCACGGGCAGAATACTCTTGAACACCAACCTTTGTCACGGCTGCAGTAGCTTTTAAATAACCTTCCGGAGTCAATGTTCGTGTTGATTCAATCGGAAGGATAACCGTATCACTGACATTAACATCTATTCTTGAAATTGATTTTCTATCAAATAACTTTTTCATCATCCATTAACCTCTTGTAACTGAACTTCTGGTATAATTGCCTGAGCAAAACATCTGCAATTTATCGCTTGCCCTGGGTGGCCGTCCGGAGGTGGTGCAGCCCACAAAAAAACAACACCGTCCCTTTCAAAATGGTTCATGTGTGCCGGGTTTCCTTTCGGATACAAACCGCCAGGAGTCCCAACCACTGCTTCATCTTCCATTGTTCTCCATGTGTACGATGTAACCCCAAGGTCAGTTTGTCTTGCTTCATTCAAGTTACCTATAATTTTCCCGGTCTGATCACTGGCAATTAATTTTGCTCTGGATCCGGCAACCTTGAAACGGTCCTCAATGACCTTAATCATTGATTGTTCATCAAAACCTTTTTCTTCAAATGTTTTCTGCATCACTGATACTATTTCAAGATTTAATTTTTGCGGTATGCTTCGTATCAGTGAAACATTATCAAAAATGGCTTGATTCATTGCAGCCCTGATATTTAAATCAGACATGAAGGGATTTACATCAATTCCGAGTGCAGCTTGAAAATTTCTAATGATTTGGGCTTTCTGTACTCTTCTTAAATTATCAACGGCTTTCGTCGCCACGTCAACACCATAATTTTCTTTTGACATGGCTGATAAGAATTCTTCATTAACAACATTCTCAAAAGCTGTTTTAAACTTCGGAACTGATTCAAGACGTTTCATTGTGTTACTGAACAAAGGTTTTAAAATCTCAGTCTTTATAAGCCTTTCGTATGCTTTTTCATCTTTTACCCTCGGACCTATTCCCCGCGGATTCCTTATTTTTTTCTTCGCCATGGCAACCAACTTTTTTTAGAATCATCATTTTGAACAGGAGTTATATTTTTTAAGTCATTTTTATAATCTTCCGCAATTGATTCTCTAAAAATAGATTCGTTCAAGTCGTCAAGGTTTCCAAGAATATCATCACCGTCAAGCGCTGACCTTGCTTCATCTTCAGTTATCACAGCATTTAAAAGCAATGGTGCAAGCGCCTGTGATTTTTTCAAAAGTATATCTGCTTTTTCCTGATCACTCATATCTATCAATGAAGGAAATCTATATTTTATTTTTTCATTAATCCCTGCATTTTTCTCAAGAACCCTATCAATCTTGTCATATGGCTGTGTCAATTGATTTACTTGCTTTGATGCAATACCAACTGCATAGTTTTTAAAATCACCGTCTCCGGTTGCATTCATTCCGAGTGCAGAAGTTTCCATAAATCTTGAATAGGGAATACCGGCTGCTGCTGCAAGTCTCCTGTCGTTTCTATCCATTACTTCAGGAAGGCCAGAAAATGTTACATCATGTCTTTCGAATGAATCCTCGTTATCCATGAAAACAGTTCTGTAAATTGATCTTAAAGCGGTTACTTGTGACATTCTATCATTTAAAGACATTTCATTATCTGCACCTTCACTTCCTAATATATCGGTTAATCCTTCAACCTTCTGAACAGGTATACTTGATTCATTAACTAGTTGTGCAATGCCTTTTGAAACATTTGAGCTCTGTAATATTTCACAGATAACCGGGACTATCGAAGCAACACCCCAATCCGGATCATATGACTCCCAAGAATTGTCGCTTGTTGAAACAACTCCGTCAAACCTAATAACCCTTGTATAATGAACGTTGAATGAACCACCCATTTTTAATTGTATTCTGTAAACTTCTGGTTTTCCATAATTCAATGACAGGGGGTTGTTTGTCTTGCTGACTATTGTTGCATCGTACCTGTCAACGGTTATTATGTTTGCAAGATCACCGGGAAGCATTCTTGAAATGTCAAAAGGTCTGTCCGGAGGTGCTTCTTTCGTCATGATTATAAAGAGCCCTGTTCCGTACATTGTTGATGCTTTCATTGACTTTGATAATTTCCCATTGATGTCAAACTTTTTTTCTGACTTTTCAATAATCTTAATTGCTTCGTTGTCCATGTCAAAGAACTCTCTTGACCTTATGAACATGTCATCAACGGGAATATTTATAAATTTTGCTGCTGCCCATGATTCTACTGATAAAGTTTCAATGAAGTTTTTTGCTGTGATTCTGGTTGGTGCATAAAATGAAGTTGAATTTTTATCAAGATCTGTTCCAGCACCAGAAGAAGGATTTACAAAACCACTATAGCCCTGGTTATAATAACCGCTCCCGTAAGAATCTTTTTTACTTTTCTTTTTTTTATTTTTCTTGTGATTTTTAGCCATGTGATTTGAGACCTTTTTTTATATCGTTTGCAAAGGCCAAAACAACGGAATCAGCCATGTTAGGTGATTCGGCCTCGTCGGGGGCTTTATCTACCTTTATTTTTCCGCTAGTGTCTTCATATACACATTGTGACAATTCTGCAAGCAATTTGTCTATATCTGGTATATTTCCGTTTATAAACAGACATCTATCAAGATCGACCTTACCACCTTCAAGAGCTTTTAAAGTATTTTCTAATCGTAATCGTAAATTCCACCACGCCTGGGCGTTTGCCTTTGCGAAGAAATCTTTGTTTTTTATCTTTAACTGACTGTGTTTTATGAAATATTTATCCGGTCCCTTAACTTTTCCGCCAAAGTGAAAAGGAATAAACTTTCTTACTGCTGGCCCGGATCCGTCACTCGGATTTGTTTTTATCTTTGATAGGTCTGATTTTATGCCAGCACCCAACCCACCAGCATCAAAGTGCATGTTTATTACATTGTTTTTTCTATTTCTAAAATCCGCCTTCGATGCGGTCATATGAAGAAATTTTACTTTCCATTCATCTATAACACTGAGATATGAACCTTGCCTCAACGACCATGCGTTTGTATCTTTTCCGTCATCTGCCACGTCAAGACCTGAAAACTTCATTCCAGAAGGTTTGTATTTTAACTTGATATGAGCATCAACACACCTTAATAACTTTTCGTATGGAAGGACAGAATATTTTCCGTTGTTGTCGTCCGGCTCACCGTCCCATATATGGCGGTATTTCTCAGGCTTATATTTTAAATCATAAAGCCGTTCCGCTTCTTGTTCTTCTGAAAGATGTTTATTGAACTGCCAACCAGTTTTAACCACAACTGCGTTTGATGTATCAGCATTTTTTGACAAAAATCTCTGGTCAACTGGATCCGTTCTTGAATGCCTGTTAAATGAAAGCCATATTTCAGAACCAGGTTTACGCACCGTTTTTGTAAGCAAATCCCAAGCTTTTTCACTTATGGTATTTGCTTCTTCACCCCAAAAAATATCTACATCTTCCCAACCTTTGATTGACATGATATTTCTATCAAGCCCTTTAAATTCAAACGTTGACCCGGTAAGCTTATTTATAATTACTTTATCTTGAATTATGAATTCGTTTTCAAGGCCTAGTCTATAAATCTGTTTTTCAATGGCTGGTTTTACGGAATCACTTATTGTTCCCCAAAATTGCCGACCACAAATAATTTTTAATTTTCTTTGTGATGATTGTATGACAAGGGCTTCAGAGAATGACCATGTTTTCATTCCATTCCGGCCACCGTGATATACCTTGTATCGTTTAGGAGAGTAAAGAGGTTGAAATAATTCGTGTACATCAAGGTCAAGCTCAATAGTTTCTGCGCAACTTAAAATATTGATTTTCCTTAATCTTTTTTACCAGCTGTTATTTTTTTCTCATACTTTGTAAAATTGATATTAAATTTTCTGTCCGGAACATTTCCGATTTCAAGCTCGGTTTTTTCTTTCCATCCATAATTATTTTTTAAATTGAACTGACATGCACCCCTGTCAAGCTTCCCTGTCAAAGATCCTTCTTCAAGGGTATTTTCAATATATAGTTTTGCCTGTCTCAAGACTCTTTTATATTCTTTTCCGAAACCTTCATAATTTAATAATGACTGTCTTGATTTAAAACCAAGGTGTAATGCAAGTCCTGATATGGTAGGTGGCTTAAACACTGCACAACCTTCGAATATACTATAACCGCATATATCAAGAAAATATTCGTCAATTAATTCTTCCATTTCATCAACTGAACTTATTTTTCTTGGTTTACCAGGTAGCCTTCCCCACCCTGATATGTATTTCTGTATCTCTTCCTTAGTTTTTTTCATAAGGTAGACCGCTACTTTGATTATTCAATACATCAACCCTTAATTCAGTTGCAATAAGCAACACATGAGTAGCTATATCGTTTAATTTTTCATTTTGTTTTTCTAGTTTCTCGTTTGTGGAATCAACTTTTTCTTCGATTTTATCTATTTTTTCATTTATCGTTGTTTTAATTTCTGTCCTGTGTTTTTCACATTGATCCGGACTCATAAGGTTTAATGCTCCTTGCTGTGTGTACAGAACCTTGTCAACTGATAATTTAAATTCAGAAATCTTTGTCTCAAGATTAGCAATTCTGTTTTTAAAATTAGTCCATATAACGACAATACTAGCAATGTATATGGCAAAGTATATGATATCTTTTATTTCTATATTCAATATCTGATTCCTATTTTATTTTTTGTGGATTTTTTTAAACTGCAAATGCTTTTCATGTGCTTATTATAACAACAGATTACAAAGATTTCAATCAATTTTAATTATTTTGGCTTGACGTAAAACCGGAAACGGTTTAAGATATGATCTTTTTTAATTACTAATAAGGGTATAATATGAAAAAAATAATTAGTCGTATTATAGGAATGAAGGTGACATACACAGAATTGTTTATTTTTTGGTTTATCTTTTGGTTGTTATCATCAGCTTCAATATTAATTATTTTTAAATATGGTGTTTAATGAATATAATAAGCAGACAAACAATTCAAGATAGGCATGGTTTGAGTGAGTCGGCAGTTAGGAAAAACGCTAGTAAATGTCCAGGCGCTCAAAAATTCGGAGTCGGTTGGATGTTTCCGGACACAAAAAAAACAAAACAGTTTTTTGATAAAATATGGAAAAGGAAAAAAAGAAAAAAATAAAATTGAAGGCCGGGGAAAGTACGTAAGCCAACGCAATCCTCCACCCCCCGGCCTTCTGGCATCTCGCAAATTTAAAAATCCATTAAATTTTATGTTTTATATGCTCTTTCTATAAAACCACCTCCATTATCAAACATCTTGTGTGTCTTATTGACGAATGTTAGCATTTAGTTCAGCGGTTATTTGTACATTTTGTGGAAATCCCTCACTGTTTTTTGCAACAAGTGCATCCATTTTTGCAACATCTGTATCATTCAGCAATTCAATTCTATTAATACCAATTCCATCAGGCATTTGAAAACCGAATACATTGGCAAACTCATCAATACCTGCTTTAAGGGCTTCTAATGCCGGTAGATTTGTATCAATCACCAATCGTGCATCGTCAATAGCACCAAACCTAGGATCAGTTGGCGGTACACCTTCATTAACAAGATCTTGTTCAGTCTGATCTATATTAGTCCGGAAATCTTTTACCGCACGATCATATACGATACCACATTCATGCACTGATGGATTATAAAGCCATACACATTTATGATCACCACAACATACTTGAAAAATACCTTCGTGAGTAAAATGATTACCAAAGTATTTTCCGTCTGGACCCATCCAATAAGACCACACTGCAACCGAAGAGTATTTTCCAGGAGGTAGCATTACGCTTGCATGACCATTTGGAGCATGAATAACAAGATATTCATGTCCTGCGTATTCAAGTAAAGTACCATCACAATTAAAAATAGTGATATACCAATCACGATTATCAACTTTGCATGGGTCATCCATCTGAGATACAAAAAATTGAACTTCTGACAACATAAGTTATTCTCCTTTTTCTTGATCGGGTTTTGATTCAACATTTTCATTACATTTTTTAATTATATTTTCTGATAAAATAACACCCTGACTTTGACCGGCTTTCCATGTCACCTGAGAAAGTACCTGGGCAATAAAAGACAATTCATCCTGTGTAAACTCTGGCATTTTTGCTCCTTTTTAAATTAATATTATTCTTATTCTACCATGGAAAAATCTCAACCTAAATTATCCTGCCCCAAAAGACCCAAACCTATTAGATCCGTGTATAGAGACATAGTCACCCACAATGCCGGCGGTTATATCAAGCGTATTCTTCCTACCAACGACTGCCCCAAAACATAAACCACCATCAAAGTCAGTGAATGGAGTGATGGGATTTGTTAAAAGTCCTGACTTAGCATCCAAGAACGTATCGTACTCTCGATCCCCACGAATTAGAAATACATCAAAAGACGTTCTAAAGGGGAATATGCAAAAGTAATGTATACCAAATTTTGTATTGTTGCTTAATATTCCAAGCGTTCCACTGCCATCATCAAACACAGTGAAATCAATATCACTAACGACCGTATCAAGAACTACTTTGCCTGAACCTGCTGCCCTGTGAACAGGGGTAAAAGAGAACCCCACCCCACCGGCAGGCTGAGCTATGTTGACGAGGTTTCTGTTTGTTGATGTACCACCTAAAACTTCTAAAATAAACCCCGCAATATCAACTTTTAAATTAGTACCGTTTGGCGTAAGAAGTACGTTGTCTTGTCTTAATGCAGAAAAGGCCAATAGCTGACCTGCGTAATCATGGCTTGTCTCGTTAACCATCGGCATTGTCTGAGCGCTGTCGATAACAAGATTATCTCTGTGCCATAACCTACCTATTGGTATTTCGTTATCAAGTACAATTCGAGTGAATGGTTCTTTCGAAGTTATAAGCGCTTTTGTGCTAATATTATATGCTATATATGAGAACGGGTTACTGGAAATGTCGGGTAAAGTATTACCTGTGGTAGCGGGTACAGTTCTTATAAATCGGATAATATCTCCGGTACGGTCTACACTACCTATCCTAAATTCTGCGGTATCAAACGTTGCAGCATCACCACCATTGATCGATAGTATGTCTGGATCAGTCCAAGAAACTACACCGGACTCATTCAGTGAAGCAACAAGTGGATCACCTGACGAAGACAAAAGATTATCGACAGATTGGAATACCACTTGCTCTGTGTTTGCTATGTCCGTTGCATCACCTTTAACAAAGGCAATGTGTGTGAATGCTGCATTCGTGTTGTCAGGATTTACTTCTGTGTCTTCTTCTCCCTGTCTAGTCTGCGCCTCGTTTAAAGAATTGTAAGCCTGTTTTCCTCGCTGCGCACCTTCAAAATTTGAAGAGCCATAATGATACACTTTATATATTGACCACTGATCCGCACCAATAGCAGTTTTACCTCCAGCACCATCATCAATAAAGCCCACTTCGAATGCGGGTAAATCTTCAAATGGGCCAGAGCTTGAATAAGTAAAATACTGAGTAACGGCTGTTTGAGGGTCAAGTCCCTTGTTTGGCTCCGACAGGCTGTTATATCCCATAAACCTCCAAAAAACACCCTCTTCTCTTGTATATAAAAGCGTTCCTGGGGTGAGTGTTACCCCACCATCTGCTATCCTGAAAGATGTTGCACGTGAGTTTGCGAAATCATAAAGCGTTTTGCCAAAATTATAGCCAAACCACCAGAAATTTCCAAACACAGAACTCAGCTGCAAAGGAACTACTTCATCAGTAAATGCTTTTCCTAAAATACCAAATACAGTTAGGTCAAATTCCTCTAACGTAAAATGATATTCATATGCAGGCTGTCCAGTTCCATCATCTTTAACACCTATCCAATATGTAAACCCCGGCGGAATGTTATGTACAATACCTGCTGTTATTGGAACATCCATTTTTGACTCTGTAATCGCAGAAGGCACAGACACATCAACCGTTACTAATGTGTAAGGTTCTTTCACTTTTATTTTAGTGTTGTCACCGGGGTCAATTTCTAATATATTCCTTGTATCTGAAATTATACCAGTTGTATTAGATCGGTAATTTCTTTGTTCTTGTTCTACTGTAAAGTTATATGTCATTTTTGACTCCTAATTTATTAGATAATGAAATAATCCACACCATTGGTATATAACGTCACAGAAGAATGGTCTGTATCTAATAAGTACGTGTCCAGACCATTAATTTTTGCTGTGCTTTCTGTATCTAATGTCAACGTATTAGTGCCACATCCTCCAGCCTCATCAATAACAATAAATTTCATTACCTCGGTTAGACTTCCAAGTGCAAGTGTTGATGTTGAAAGGGTTAATGTCACTGGAGCACCTGTCGCTGTGTATGCATAGATACCAGACTGACCTAATGTTCCTGTTGTGGTTGTTGCTGCAAAGGTAAGACGCTTAAATCCATCAGAAACTATTCGTTCTGGTGTGTGAACTTGAATTGATCCAACAATCAAATCAGAAATAACAGTATGTGCAACGCTAACAATATGATTCGGAGATGCTGGTGCAAACTTTGTTAATGCTCCCGCAACAGTTGAACTCAAATATAATTGATCGCCAGCAAGCCAAGCAGACGTATTTAAAAACTCAATAAGTCCAAATGCTGATATATATCCTATTTCACCATCTAAAATTAATGTCTCATTAACAATTCCAGCGACTTGTGAAGTAACTAAATCATCTGATCTTGCAAGTCTTACCGTTGGAATACCTGCTGAACTACCGTTTATATAAACTGCTTCACCGCTTGAAATAGTTGTACCTTGATCATTCTGAACTCTGACAAGAAGATCACGCCCTATTCCGACTGTGACATTAGGATCTTCGTTATAGTATGATAATGCTTTGTCACCATCGTCATAAAATAGCGTTCCTTCAGAATAATTAGGTGCTGCTATTGTAGAAAATATTGCACTGTGATTTACAGCAAGTCCACTCTCTGGCCCTGTACCATGTACTTGTACGGCTTCTGTTCTTGTATATGGTAAGAGTTCAGTACCTTCAGTTACTTGAAATCCCCACACATATATAGTCCCTGCTGATACTGGAATATTTGTTACGTCTAACCAGTTTTGTGCACCTGCTACCAATTGCCCTGAATACCGTTGAAGATCATCAGTGACATTAACATATATATCCGCAACTGACCCGTCACCGAGGTCAAAACGAACGAGTCTAGTTGATACTAAAGCTCTGGCCCAGAATGATACGGTATACGTACTACCTTCAGCTATCGTAAAAAATTGCCTTGTCGCTATTCCATTTGTTCCTGTAAAAGCCCATGTATCAGCGTTCAATGTTCCATCTGGTGCAAGAGTAGTATTTGCTGTTTTTACAACTATAGATGGGTTATCTGTCCAAACCGAATTTGTTGTATCTTCAGACCATTTTAATAGATTCTGTAATCGACCAAAACCACCGTAAGGAGTTGCTATGGTATTCTTAAAATCTATATTGCTCTCTGTATTAATTGCTATATCTGTATTAACTCCTAATGCATAATCATTAGAAATTTTATATACGTCATCTTCATCAATACCAGATGAAAAAACCGTCCCTGTATTTGCCCTCACATAATGAGTAACAGCAGAACCAAGTCCAATCTGTTCAAAAGTTGTACCTGTTGTTGAGTCGCTTGTTGTCGTCCCTTCAGAGATATGCAAAGTTGAAACGGGTAGCGGTTTATTAACTCCAATGTTTGCACCTGATCCAGTTGCCAATATTAAATCGACACCCGCTTCTGTGCTAATATTAAAGTTGTTAAGAGTTTCATTATATATTATATCTGCTGTGATTGCTGAGGCGCTATTGTGAAAAACAGTTGACGCACTGCCAGTTGCAGAACCAGAATAAATATTTGATGAACTGTCATCTGTAGACCTGATAAATGTAAATCTACCACCAGAACCAACAGTACCAATGGAGACATCACCACTTCCCAATATTCTCATGAGTTCATCAGATGTGGTTGAACTTGTACCAGCATAAAAGACATGGTCAGTTGTCGGTAATTGCACTTGATATCTAAGCTCTCCCGATTGTAAACCAAATCCATAAAACTGATGGTCGTTGTCTGATCCCTCATAGAGTACTATTTTTCTATTTGCAACTGCATTTGAAAGCTGTAATTCTGCGTGTGGGTCATTATTACCAATACCAACATATGTATTTGTGTGCTGAATTGTTATTGATGGATTTGTGCCAATATTTGTACCGGGAGCTATTTTGAATTTATTACTATCGCTTCCATCTATTCCAAGATTCCACCTTTGATTAGCCGTTCTTACTAAATGAATGGCTGCGTCTCCAGCTCCGTCCTGTTCAACTGTAAGACCTGATAGTTCTCCTGTAAATGCTGTATTTTCATATACGTGTAGTTGTGAAACTGGCGTACTTATACCAATGCCAACAAAACCATTAATAATTGCATCACCATTAACAACCAATCCAGCTTCTGACCCGGCAGCATTTATTAATGTGGCTTCTGTTTTTGCATAAGGCAGGCGTTCAACACCTTCATTTATCTGGAATCCCCAAACGTATATAGTCCCTGCTGATGCTATATGATTTTTTACATAAAAAACATCATTATTTCCGGCTACTATTTCTACTGAATACCGTTGAAGGTCATCAGTTACTTCTACATTCACATCTTCAACTGCTCCGTCTCCAAGGTCAAAACGAATGACCCTTGCTGTGGTCAATGCTCTTGCCCAAAACGATAGAGTATAAGTAGCACTATTAGTAAGTACTACTGTTTGGAGTACCCCAGTTCCAACAAATGCAGAGAAAGCCCATTCATCAGCAGTCATAGTTCCATCTGGAGCAAGTGCTTGATCTGCTGTTATCGCAAGCACAGAAGGGGTATCTGTCCAAACTACATTTGTTGTATCTTCTGACCAAAGTAAAAGGTTCTGTAGTTGTCCAGAGCCAAGATAAGGCGTAGATATTGAGTTCTTAAAATCTACGTTTCCCTCTGTATTAATTGATATAGCTGTATCAATCCCAATATTTAATGCACCATCACCAAACACTTCAAAAAGCGGTACACTTGAATTATCTCTAACCTGAAAAGATGTGGCTGCTGTATCAGTTCCTAACGTAAAAAAGATTAATCCTGTAGCATCTGTATTATAAAACTCTATATCACCAGTATTTGAAACAAGGAGCGTATCTGTTTCATTATGAATAATTGTAAAATCATCACCTACCCCGAATCTTAAAGGCATATTATCTGTAAGATTTAACGATGTACCAGAAAAGGTAATACCCGTAGCTCCATCAATAGCACCTGCATTGTTGTATAAGATTTCGGTGTCTGATCCGATATTATCGGCTGTTATGAATTCATAACTTTCTGCTGCCCATAAGCCCAACGTTACGAAAGGTACAACTTGACCCACGAAAGTAGGAAGGGTTTGCAATCCACCATATAACTGGATACCTGACAATTTTGTATAGGTATCTTGCCCGGTCAAAATTAATGTATTATTTGGCGCTGTGAATACTGTTTCGTTCCCAATGTCACCCGGTGCAACCGTAATAAAAGTATCAACTATGCTTGGTCCGGTCTCGTCAGTTCCCAACCATGTTTGAACTCGTAACTCTCCGGAAGTCGCAGGTATCAACGTATAATCTTTAACATATGAATTAAGTGTATTCGTTGTAGAAAGTATCTGTGGGTCAGTAAGAATTGTATTAAATACATCTGCCAGTGGAAGTTGATTAAGTGCTCCTAATTTCCAATAAGTCGGGTTTTCGCTTCCAGTATCATCGTATTCAACGCAGGAAATATATGCATTGGTTCCGTCTGCGGCAATAAAATTAAGAACCTGCGCACCGGAAGAAATACTTGCACCACCGATGCCAAGAAATAAAGTTCCGCTTGATATCTCTGCTGCTGAAAGTCTCCACAACGTGCTGTCATATCCTGGCGGTGGAGTTCCGCCACCCCAAATAAACTGGCTTGTTGTATCTTCGTCCGTTCCACCAACATTGACCGTAATAGGCAGACCATTTTCAAGAAGTGTGTAATTTGTACCGGTTGAAAAAAATGTGTCTCTTGCAGCTATTGAACTGAAAAAATAACTGTTTCCGGTTGCCCCTGCTGCCCCTGCATCACCTTGAATAATACTTGTAACATCCAACCAATCTGGATCAACATATTGCTGGTATGCAACGTCTCCACCACCATCATCAAGTAATTTTATTATTAAGAATTCGTTATTATCAAGCCTTGCCAAGTCAGAAGGGTTTAATGCAAAATAATCATCTCTGGCTGCAGCATCTGCATAAACACCGCTTGACCCGTTTGACTGTGTAAATAATTGAAAGCTTCCTCTTCCTGCACCTCCGACAATACCCATTAGTACCACCCCACTGTAACGGATCCGCCTGCAATTCCTGTAACACTTATAGCCAGTAAACAACCCCTGCCATGATAAAGAATCTCATCAGTTGAAATAACTCCGTTGTCAAATGCTTTAAAAGTTCCGCTTTCGTCAAATCTTCCAAAAGTCACGGTTGCAGTTGCAGAATTTTCAAGAATCTGTACTGATGTTTGATCAGGAACGATTGCATTGTGTGAATCGTTTTCAGGTAAAGGATATTCACCATTGACGGTGATTACTATTTCGCTCATAGTTCCCCCATTGGTTTGTAATGAATTTTTTAGGTATTAAAACCGTTACTACAAGGGGAGAATAAAAGCAATAAAAAGGGGAAGGCGTTCTGTTTTAGCAAAACGCCTTTGGTTAGATAATGATCAGGTTTGATTAAAGGTGGGATGGTACATTAAAACTTATGCCATGTCAAATAATTATGATTTCCTTAATCTGACACCGGCTTGCCTCAATCTTTGTTCAAGGTATCCAAGCTTATCATTTAATTGTTTAATGTGACCAAGTGAAAAATCAAGCTTATCATTTGTTGATTTAAGTGATTTTTTCATATCATCCATCAATTGTTGAAGATTTTCAACTGATGCTACATAGTTCAATTCTGGATATTCCCTCATTATATAATCCTTATTTATTATTTCGTTATTCCCATATCAACCAACATACATATGCAATAAAAATAAATACAAGAGCATAAGCATATCCATCAAGAATATTCATTATGGCCTCTTTGGTGGTGCTGTAACATATATTGGTGATTTATTCGTATTTTTCTTAATATCATGAAGGAGTTCAATAATTTCATTCATGAGCGCAACCCTTTGATTTATTTTATGATACCAGCAAAAAAACTCTCTGAGCATAAGGAATATAAATATAAATATAAATATAAAAACAATTACATATATAAGACTGTCCATGTCAAAAAACTCCTTTATTCGTCTTCAAATTTCATTTCAATATCAACTTCATGAATCGCACCTGGTAAAGTAACAATCAATGGTAAAATACCACATTTTATATCGTCTTCTGTTGAATCACAATAATTGAATGTAGCACCAATTTTTAATAATTCTGATAAGGTGGAATCAATTATGTCATTTCCTGTAATAACTCCTTCAGGCATTGTCACCTTAGATTTAATCATTCTTCAAGTCTCCCGTTTCAAGATATTCATCCAAATCAACAAACCCCCTTACAGGACTCCACAGTTCAATCCTACCATCAATCATCGGATTGTATTTATGCATATCATTATTCATAACAACATTGTTCCTGTAAGCGATATGCAGCCATGTGATATCTATTTCAAGAAATGTTATAAAAGGATATCGATCATTGACCGGGATTGGTTTTTTTTTGCTTACCATTTTTGGGAATCGCTTTCCCTTTACAATATCAAGCCTGATTTTCTCTGCAGTCGTCTCCTTTGGATGCAGGTCTAGTGCACGTCCAAAATAATGGTCTGACAGTCCATCAATATCATAAAGTATATTGCTTCCTTCCTTCAATGGCAAACGGAAGCCACAACCATTTAAAACTCCTTCGTTGCCTGTCATAACTCCATAATCATCTCTTAACTGATCACCACTGACCAGAATTTCAGGAGAAAACCTGCGCCAGTTTCTTATATCAAAGTTGTATGAATCCCTGGGTGCAATTTCCCTGGGGAAACATTCACGAGGTGTAAAGTGTTTTGGTATGTACATTATTATTCGTCCCTTTCGTTTTCTTCATTTTCTTCAACATCTTCAGTATGATGAAATGAGCGTTCTACTGCATCAAGAATAAAATCCATATCAACCATTTCACTTATATTTGTTTTTTTAGATTTTTTAATTTGTTCTGGTATTGGTCTACTCATTATTTTTTACCTTTAATTTTTTCACATCAATAATATCATGTATTCTTGTTTTTTTCTCTGTAGGTATTGAAACACATCTACAATGAAAATTTTTAAATGGCGGAAGATTTTCATAAACTTTTTCCGGAATCTCTTTTAATTCATCGTAAAACCATCCATGCTCTTTATCTTCACTCTTAATAAAATTGCTTATTTTTTTCATGCATTCAAAACACATATATCTAATCTCTTCTGTTTCTGTGCTGACTGATGGATTATATGATATTACAATTTTAAAAACGTCTTCTCCTTTAAGTATTCTTTTACAATGTTTACATTCGAAATATTGCATTTTTCACCTTTTTTTATGAATGTCTACCGGACGACATTTTTAATTCTATCTTTCGTTTTTCACATTTCAAGAAATACATATATCTTTCAAGTTTCTTGATACCATCATATTTACAAGTTTTAAATTTTGCCCTTGTTTCCTGTATCTGTTTTTCAATTTCTTCTAATCTTGATGACATTTTTTCACCTTTATTTTAGAATGTCGGCTGGACGACATTTTATTTAAATGCTTTATCTAATAACCTAAATATTACAACAAGACTTCCAATAACTCCAACAAATGAAGTTACACAAATTATTATTGTTTCAAGATAATCATTCATTATTTTATTTTTTCTCAATCGTAATTTTAAGATCAAGTTCCCTAATCAAATCAATTACAGCCTGGAACTTTTCACCAATGTTCATATCATTTGACCCTGAAGGAATTAAACACTCTCCTGGTGGTTGTTTTGATGCAAGTTCAGATAATGATTCAGGGTCAGGAGAAGAAAGAATATTGCCATTTGTAATTATTCCTGGGCCATCATAAGTTTCTGGTGGACTTAATGTTGTTATTTTAAATTTAGGATCCGGCTCAACTTTTACCGGATGCGGATTATCTCTTTTCCATTTTTCAAATCCAAGCAAAACAAGATATCTAATCCCAAGCCTTTTAATCTGTTTTCTTTTCTTTGATACTTTTTCAATTTCTTTGTTCAATGCATCTGGAAGCATGACTGTAAACGGAAAAAATTTATCTTTAATAGGGAATCTTCTTTTTCTCAATTTTGAATCTGAAATTGCATACTCATCCAATCCGATAGTTACCAAAGTCCTATACATTTCGCTCCTAGCCATTTCTAAATGACTCATACTTTTTTTAATTTCTTCAAGAAATTTCTTTTCTAATGCGAAACCGAAAGCGCTCATTCGTTTTTTTTCAGACTTCATTTTATTAATCCCTTTCAAGTTTAGAAATACGTTTATCAAGCTCCAACAACTTACACGTTAAACCGATCAATCTATATCCTATCTCAACCCCTTTTTTTGAATCTGAAGAGGATGACATCAAATCAACAATCGTAGAATCAAGACTTTCAAACATTTTCATATTTTTTCTAATCTTATCTAAGCTGTGTATCATGTCAATCAACCTTCCATTGTCGGCCAGCCGACATTTAATTAATTGCAAGCCCTGGTTCATATTCGTCCGGCACTTCTTCAAGTTTTAGACAATCTGTATATGATAGCAATTCATCTTCTTTTATAGTGCCATATTTGCAGTCCGATACCCTTAAAACAGAATATGAAACTGATCTATATACAAGACTCATAACAACACCATCACAAGACATTAATTTATCAAATACAAGAATAGGACCGGGTATTAATTCCTTCATAAAATATCCGTCTCCGTCACTGTCTGACATTCCATCGCAGTAATTATCTTCATAATCATCAACTCTGTCACTTATCTCATCATCTATTTTGTCACTTATAGCGGAACAACTAAAACAGATCAGTGCTGCACAAATTAATATAAATAATTTCTTCATTACCTAACCCCTTCTAAAAGTTTGGCCCTCCGAAGAAGGCCGTTAAAATTACATATTGAACATTCCATAAACTCGTTCACAAAATACTCGTTCTGCTTCTGGATTATTTTTAATCTTATATGCGAAAACATTGAATTCTTCAACTGCTTTTCCGACATACTTGATAACCATCTGTTTTTTTTCTTTTTCGTCTTTCGCCATTACAAACTTTTCGATTGTTTCAAATCCTTCTTCCGCCATAATTGAAACCGTTGCTTTAACTAATTTGTGAATGTTTAATTTTTCAGATTCCGAGATGTTTAGTGCGTCCATGTTGTTTTTATCCTTGTTAAAATTGTTAACTACATGGACGGACCTTAAACCGGATACGGTTTAGTGTCAAGCGATTTTTTTACTATTCTGCACACCTGGGCCGGAAGCCATTAGTAAGTTTTCCTGTCGTCCTGTCTAAGCATTTTGTTATCCCTGCGACATCATGAAGGAAACTAAGCTTGTCAAGGTTAAGAAACTTTTTTAAATCCAACCTGCAGCCGTTAGAGTGACAAGCTTCGATATCCATCATCCTATCTGCAACGGTTTCATAATCCCTTAATTTTATGTATTGATTTATCCTTACAACTATCTTTGCAATGATTTCCAATTCTTCCTTTGTAGCATCGAATTTTACATCTTCTGCTTTTTCCATAGCATCTTCAAGCAATTTGATAGCTAATTTGTAATATTCAATATCGTTCTGCCTAATCGGTATGATACCAAAGAAGTCTTCTGGTTCGTTCTGTTTAATCTGTTCAATGTCGTCCATGTAAGATTCAATGAATTTTTCGCACTCTTCAACTGATAATGTTTCAAGTATCCGTTTTTTGTCTGATTCCGTCAATGTTACTGTCATTATCTAAGCTCCTTTATTAATCAAATGAAATGCTGAATATGGTTTTAACTTTTGCACTATCAAGTAATGTATAGATACTATAATCTTCCATACTAACGCATGAGTCTCCTATTGATTTCATAAACGTTTCATCTAAATAAATGAAGAAACCGCCAGGAGGAACTTTGCAAAATTCTGTTTCTGGTAATGTATTTCCTTTTCTATCCATGTCCATGATACAATCACTTACCTGCAAACTTTTCATTACCTAAGCTCCTTTAATCTGTTTTTGTTATTATGTAAGCTATCAAGTATGCTGTTCCTGACAATAACCCAACTACTGATATAATTATTAAAATTGATTCTATAATTAAACGTGCTGTCATTATCTAAGCTCCTTTAAAAGTCTGAGTATTTGAAACTTTCTTCATGAACTACAACACCGTCAGAGTCGCACATATGAAGCGTAAACCATTCTTTGTTTTCTTCTATGTAAAGTTGTATGTTTGTAATCTTCCAATCTTTATCAGGAAAGACACTTGATAATGTCTCAAAATAACGAACCTTTGCAATGTCAATGATTGCTTGCTGATACTTCTTTGTTCTTGGTCCCATTTCCTAAGCTCCTATGAAGTGCCCCCGGTCAAGAGGGCAGGTTGATTAAATCAAGTTACCTATCTTGTTAACATAGTGTTCAACTTTTTCTTTGTCGCAGTACCCAAGAACATCATCACCTTTGTCTTCTTCATCAAACAGGCTACCATCAAACTCGCCAACTTTATCAAAAATAGCTATCTCAAATAGTCCAGAATCAACGCCATATGTACATAAACCATAAATGATTGATAGCTGGTGTCCGTTTTTAAATTCAACTCTCATTCTTTTTGTGATCTCATCTGACATATCAACAATTGATTCAATATTGCTTGATTTATTTTCAAGAAATAATCCGCCAACTAATTCAAAACTTGCCATGTTATTTAAATCCTTTGTTTAAAGTGTTATTCGTTCAAATTATGGTTTGATCTTAGACCGGTTCCGGTTTAGTGTCAAGTGTTATTTTTGATCTAAATAACTTTTTTCTTTTAATATGCAATGTTTTAATATATTATTTGTCTGCGTGTGTGTTCAGTATTGTATATCAGTAGGAAATAGCCAATCGACAATTAACCTTGCGTTGGCTATTTTTTTTATCTATTTAAATTGCAATTCAATAAATTCTATATCTTCATAGTTGCAATGGTGGCATTTATGCCCTAATTCCATTATAATACTATTTTCTGATTCTATGTTTTTTTTATTTTTAACTTTTGTAATCTTGTTACATTTTGAACATTTAATATTTTTGTATTTTTCATCAAATAAATACACTTCATTATCATAATTTTCCAGCGCTTCTATTATCTTGTTTGCTTGTTTTTCTGTTATTTCTTTTTTTGTGCAAACTTCTCTATTATCATCTTGAAAATATCCTACTGAATGTGTAAATTCAGATTGTTCAATGTTTTTTTCTTCAATTAATTCTAATATTTTTATTAATTGATTGTCTGTAATTTTTTTACCTTTATCAAACTCAAAATCTTTTTGTTCCATTTCGATTTATCCTATTTAAAAATTAATAAAAAAATAATACATAATAAATGATTGCAGTTAATACCATAAGCCTTTCGGACAGCCCTTGTCAAAAATTGAATCCTCGTTGTCCTCTTGAAGCATGCACACTTTACGATGGTAATTAAACTCTTTGTTAAACTTATGCTTTATGAAATTACAATAATATCCATTTAAACAGGATCGATCCGTATTCGTATCAACTGTTAATTTATGTGAGGGTTTGGTTATCTTCTCAGGTTCCGGTGTTGGTATCTGCTCATATTGTCGAATGAATTCTTCTTGTGACATCTTTGCCGTGTCAGGTTGTAATGGTTGGTAATCATATGTACATAATGAATATTCATTCTTTAAACCTGCAGCTTCATCGATCCATTTTCCAACGTCTCCCCCGGCTTGAAAAAACTCTCCAACGTCTTTGTTTGTTGGGCAAAACTTCTCTATAGTGTCCAGATATTGTTTGCTCCACCAATCAAATTCAGCCTTACCAGCCTCGTCATTATCAAGCGAAAATAATATCTTAGAATTCATTAGTTTTTCATGTGTTTCGACATCTGGCCTTGCCGATGCATTACCGACAGCATAAAAGTTCACACGATCACCTCTCAGGCTGTCGCAAAGTATAGAATCAAGCTCGGACTCAAGTATCATTGACGGATTCTTTTTATTATATTCAAATTGCATAAAGCCCATGTGTGACCCTGTGATGATTATATATTTTTGTGAGTCATCGTTTTTAGCTAGTGTTCTGCGTATCCTTAACCGTAATATGTTACCTGCCTTGTCAAGCATTGGAATAACATGACCTCTTGGGATCCATAATTTTTTAGGTTCTCCGGTTTCATTTAAAGATTCAGGTAAGCCCCACTCATTTCTTGATGCATAGATATCCTTACGATTGTATCCTAACGAATATCTCTTAATCATTGAGGCGTCTATACCCCTTTCGATTAAAAGTGTATTAAATCGCTTTCCAAACGGTCCGGATAAATAATTTATTGATCGGTTTAAAATTATCCTGGCTTGTTCTTGCCATTTCAGAGAAGGAATTTTTATTAATCTTGGGGTCCATTTTGGAGAAAGGTAAGAAATTTTTGTTTTTTTCTTAAAATTTGTTTTTACACCAAGATATTCACAAGCCTGATGATATGTCATGCCTCTTTTTTTTTGCAGAAAGTCAATAGAATCGCCGTTCCTCTTGCATTTTCTGCATATGTATCTATCCTTAAAAGGCCACACTGTAAACCTATCTTTTCCACCGCACCAAGGACAAGGCCCTTTGTATTCACCTCCAAGTGTATCAGCTTTTTTTGAAAGTGTCTTTTCGTTTTCTTCTATAATTTCAATAAGTTTCATATCAATTAATCCATTTTTACACTTTGTACACACTTTTTACTGAAAGACTGTTCCTTATATGTGTATGTAAGCTATATATACTATATATACTATATATGTATTTCTATATGTGTATTTATATATATTAAGTGTATAAAGTGTATTTGTTATAATAAGATATTAATATTATTAAAGATTTTTACAAATACACTTTAATACACTTATACACTTTCTATTCTTTTGTTATGAAAATTCCAGAAAAACCCCTTATATTTCTTATTTTTTCTCGTTCAATCCCTGGTCTGTTTTTCATATCAGAAGCAAAGTTTTTTGTTCCAAGTCCCTTGTATCCATTCTCTTCGCACCAATCATGATATTCAGCCCTTAAATCTTTTCCTGATGTGAAAGCATTCTTGTCAATTGTTGAACATCTATCTTGAATAAAATGTCCAATTGTATCTTCATCTTTTCTATATTCTTCAGTTTGAAGAAGCACAGAATCAGGAATGTTTAAACCAAATTGTTCAAAATCTTGGTATCCGTCAATAATCCAATTCATGATACCTTCAGCCTCTTCTTTTAGTTCTTCCATCAAGTTTTGATTTGCTTTTCTTTCCCATTTTTTCTCAGGATTAGAGACAAACGATAGAAGGAATTCAATTAATATAACCCTTTTCCAGATTGCATTGTCTCCGGCTGGTATTCTTGGGCGTCTGTTAGTTACAGTAAACAATGTATGTGTTGGCTTAAATTCTATTGCTTGTCTGCCGTATGGTGGTCTGCCAATGATTGTGTCACCTCCTGACAATTCTTTAAGCTTTGGAACGTTTAGAGTATCATTCTTTCCGGTTTCAGATATCCATGCAATCCGTTTTCCTTGAAGAGTTAGAAGAATTGCGTCTGGTGCTTCTGCATTTTTCTTGAATTTTGATTCCATGATAAACTCTGATGGTATTTTGCCTATCATGTCACCAAGTACATATTTTAAGATTTCAAAGAAAGTTGTTTTTCCGTTTCTCCCTTTTTCACCACAAAAAACAGGATAGATATGATGTGTTACTTTTCCTGAAAAGGCATATCCTATCAATACTTGAACAAAATCAACCATCTCCTTGTTACCATCAAATATTTCAAGAAGGAATTTTTTCCATTTTTCGCATTTTGCTTTTTTATTGTAATTGAATTTAATAGATTTTTTTATATAATCTTCCTGCTTAGGAGTTACTTTTTTACCTGTATTTATATCAATAACACAGTTTTTAAACGCAACATGAAGTGGTTTACAGTCCCATTTATCACCAGTTACATATAATGATTCTGTACCCTGTGAAGAAAGTTTTAGTATAGATTTTTTTCTTGTATGTGTTGAAATGTTGTACAATCTTCTTGTTAATTTTTTGATATTAGATTTATGTTTATCGCTTAAATCTTTGTTGCCTTTGTATTTTTCAAGGAATTCGAACTGTCTTGATATCTCGTTTTCATAAATTAATTTTACTTTATTCATTCCTTCATGGAATACATTGTTTGCAACGTCGTGTCTCCAGTGTGTATCATTCCAATACAACCATTGTTCCATTGTAATATCATAAAGAAATAGACCTGAATTAAGTCTCATAAACAATGCTGCATCACCGTCTTCGTTGCCACCAATGCAGTTCATGACATCTTTTTCACTGAAATTATGACTAGGCACATTGTTTTCTTTTTTGTCTTCAGAATCTTCAATCATACGTTTTTCGGTTGCTTCATCAGATGTATCGTAATTATAATTTTTGACGCCTTTTTCACCTTTAAGGCAATTAATTGTTGCTTTTTTGGTGGCATTTTTTTCTTTTTTGCTTGACTTTTTTGGTTCATCCATACTAGTTTCCTATTAGTTGATGATTAATGTTTTGTTTTATCGACTTTAACTTAATCTTGTTGTTCATAGATTTTTATCCTTCGGCCCGTTTGGTTTCCGCCTGAACGGGCCATTTTTTTTATTAGTTTATATTTTACAAAACTCCATTTTGCCATTTTTCAACCTATCTTTATAAAAACGATTTAGAGATACAAAAACGTGTTTCTCTGCAAACTGCCTGTTCGGGCAAAACCATGTGTGAACTTGATATCTTTGTGACCATGCAACAATCGTTCGGTAGACTGCCTTTGATAACATTTCAGATAGTTCCGGAGGATGTTTGAACAAAAAACTTAAATCATGTTCAATAACTAATTCCGCATGATCAAATTCAGCCATTCTTTTATATTCTCTTTCGAATCTTTCTCTGTGATTTCCGCATGACATAAATAAATCTTCCATGCTTTTCCTTTCGATTGTAATCGAATGTTCACAGTCTGGCGTATGCATACCTTTTATTGAATAATCACCGGTTTGCAATCCTGATATGTCAAACTTTAAACCCTTGAAAAATGGGTTGCCAATCTGAGTTACAAGAAGCGGTTTTTGTTCCCTTGAATCAATTAGAATAATCATATGTCTGAAAATTCCTCTGCCAAGTCAAATCTGTGATTGTCAGCTATAAGCCTTTCTTTAAGCATCGTTGTCCTTTTCATTTGAGTGTTATTTTTAATCATTTTTTCAACTGCTGAAAACTTACCAACAGTTATGCAAATGTCCTTTGCCCTTGATATTGCTGTGTATATCCAACGCCTGTCGAAACTGTATGAGAAAGCCTTGTCAACTGGTATGATAATTACCTCTTGTTCGGATCCCTGCATTTTATGACCTGTTACGGCATAGGCAAGAAGCAAGTTGTTATTTCTGGTTGACAGTTTGACAAGGCGATTTGGTTCAATAAATTCAACCATCATAAACTTCTTATTGATCTCAATAATCTTACCCATATCACCGTTGACTATGTATGAAGGCCTACCGTCAGACTTTTTGACTCTTTCATTCTTTGTGTTGATCACCTTGTCATTTTCAAAAAACATCGATCCGGAATTATCAGCTTTATCATTTAAATTTTTCTGCAAAACTTTGTTCAGATTTTCGCAGGAAAGGACCGTTTTTTTATTAGTTGGTGAAATAACTTGAATATCCCAAACAGGATTATAACCACGTATCGGCATCCTGTTTGACACAATATGATTTATCAGTTTTACGGTTTGTTCCTGGGATTTTGTCTCAACATGGATTAGATTTATTTTATTTTCCGCTTCAAGATCGATTTTTTTATATGGTTTGTAGATTTTTCCGGAGTGAATTAATGCACAAGCTTCAACAATTTTTCCAGAATTCCTGTGAATAATATCAAGCTCAGTCAATGGAACTATTCCGGATTGAATTAAATCATATAAAATTGCCCCTGGTCCAACCGAAGCAAGCTGACCGGAATCACCAATTAATAAAACTCTTGTTCTTTTCGAATCTACAGCCCTCATAAGGCTTGCCATTAACCAATTATTTATCATGGAAATTTCATCAACAATCAATAGATCACAATGCAAAGGGCAGAATTCATTATGTTCAAAGGCAAATTGCCCGTTGTCAAATTTACAGTTTAATGTAGAATGAATAGTTGCTGATGGGTATCCTGTTGACTCAAGCATCTTCTTTGCTGCCTTTCCAGTGGGCGCGCATTGAATTACCTGCAGTTTCTCTGACTCTGACCACTGCAATATCTTACGTGTTGCGGTGGTCTTTCCTGTTCCTGGCTTCCCTGTCAAAATTGATATTTTATTGTCTTTAACCATCTCAATGGCTTTAAGCTGTTGATCTGTCATCTTAATATCAAGGCTTATATCTTTCATGTTCCCCTCAACATTTCTATAATTTTTTTGGAAATAAAACATTCATCTTCATAAGGGTTTGGCAAAGCGTACAAGCCGACATTACCTATGCCCGGTTGCCTGACTATGCTTCCATCATTGACAAGGCTTGTAACTCCATACATAACATCCTTGACGTGTATCAATTCCTTCATGTCATCAACCAGCTTTTTTCTAGGTACCCAAACACTTCCGGTTGTCATAATTTCAGATATTACATGAAGGCAAGCTGCACGTTTTCTGTGTATGCTTTCCCGGTCAAAACCGTTTGCAAGTGCTACCCGGTCAGCAAGGGAAAAACCTATACCTTTGACATGGGTAAGAATATATGGATTGTTTTTTAATATCTCTGCAGCACTGCTTTTAAACATTTCAATTAATTTGGGAGCGACACTCTTATGCATACCAGGAACGTTTAACATTGCTTCAAGTTCAACCATCAACTTTTCGTTTTCTTCGTTTGCACGTAATGATTCTTGAATCTCAAGCGCTCTTTTGTGTGTAATTCTGTTAATGGATGTTGAAATTGAATCCGGATCATTCTTCATAACATCAAGTGTTTTTTCTCCGAATTTATAAATGATCTTTTTCCCTACTTCCGGACCTACAAACTTACATATTCTCACGATATATTTAAAAATTCCTTGAAGGTCTGAAGGCTTGACGGTTTCGAATGATGAGAATTTAAACTGTAATTTATACACAGGATCATCATACCATTTTCCGGTTAATTTATATTCCATTCCCACTTGCGGATTGATCATATCTCCAAGTATAGAAAAAAAGCTAGGTGATTTCGCATTATTACGAAAGTCACCTATTACAAAGCCATCTTGTTGGAATCTTATTTTTTCAATAGTTCCGCTGATTTGATTCTTTTTTTTATTCATGATATTTCTTTCTTGAAAAGGTCTTGCCACCTTTGAGAAAAGGGACCGCCTAAACTCGTTAAGGTAGCAAGACTTTTTTAAATTAAATCAATATTAAATATCTGCAAATTCCTCTTCAGTTTCATCCGGTTTATCAATATTGACAGCCTTGTACCCATCAAAAGGAATCTTGATACCCCTTTCAATCCATTCCTTTGTTTCTTTGTTCCTCCAGCCATTTACAACGGTTGTAATGATTACCTGTTTCCCTGGTGCATCTCTCCACATTTTTCTTGTTTCTGTCCTGTCATCACTTGTCATAATACCCAAACATTTTGCAGCTTTAAGCCTTCTGTTCTTTGTTCCTTGTTTTTCTTCAGGGTGAGTTAAAGCAATTTTATCTTTTAATTCTGCCCCTATATCAGCAGAAAACAATTCTTTTTCTTTATCTGTAAGGATCCGCTGCCTTTTTACGATTTCACCATTCTTCTTAATCGGCTTTTTATTGTCGTCAAGCAATGGCATATGCGCTTCGATAATACCAATAAGCCTATATGTTATCAGTGCCACCCATGGGCAATAATCAATCCAAGAACCTTCTATTGCTTCGCTGTTAACAACTTCATAAAGTCCAATTCCAAGGAATTGTTTAAAACTTAAATCTTCTGAATTCTGTTGATCTTCTTCAGTGATTTCAAATTCTTCGTCGTCAAGCTCGTTCCAATCGTATACTTCCATATCTTCGTTTCCTGTTGTCATGTCTTTATCCTTTTTTTATTAGTTTTAAATTAAATTAGTTTTAAATTAAAATGGTACGTCGTCAATTTTGTGTGCAAGAAAATGATCCGCCTGTGCATATGTCATAAATGCAGCTTTTATTATTGGCTTTCCATTTTCATCTTTGTACTTTGCAACAAGGTCAAACCATGTCGCTGTATCTATTTCTTTCTCCTTTTTCATTTTTGACATTTCTCTTAATTGCTCTTTTCTCACACCTGGGCCATTGTCAAAGAGGAATGCTGTGTCTTCTGCAAGTGTCTTTGACTCGGTTTTTCCCGATTCTCCTTTCTCTTCAACTGGTTTCGTTTCTTCTTTCTCAACAACAATCGTTTTTTCTTCTGCAATATCTTTGAAAAGTTTCGCAGCAAGTTCAAACAATTCCGGAATTCCTAATGTTCTGTTTATTGGAATTGGTTTAAATGTTTTAGTCATGTAGTTGCAAATATCAATGTGCTTATAGAATCCTATCAACGGTCCCATTTCAGGAATATGTATATATTTCTTTTTCAATGCCTTCCTTTCTTCAGAATCAGGATTTGAAAGAGGATCCACATAAACTTTTTCTTTCTTAGGGACACCATATTTCCTGATTAATTTTGCTGCCAGGGTTGCAAATATTGGTTTGTTTGATGTATCAGGTGGCATTTTAACTTTTGATAATCCGGAAGTTATATAAGTTTTCTTGATCCAGAAAATAAGATATTCTTTATTCAATCTTTTCGTAAATGAAATAGCTTTGTCCTTGTCCTCTTCCTGGTCAAGACGTGATACGATTTCACGTTGTGCGCTGTCTTTCTTTGTTACTGCTTCTTCTTGCACTTCCTCAAGGATTTCTTCATTGATTTTTTTAAGGTCGGGCTCGTCTTTCGTGTCTGGTTTGTCAGGAATAGAATGTTTTGATTTTGAACTATCAATTACAGTTTCAACAACTTCAGTTTTCTTTAACTCAACTTCATTTGCCTTTACGAATTCACCATCAATTTCGACTTCAACAACTTCGGCATCCATGAACTCTTCTACAAAATCTTGCCTTTCATTCTCAGGAACAATCTCACCAACACCAGCTTCAATTGCTTTTTGTTCAATTTCGCCCATTTCAAGCAGATATTGTTTATCATTTTCAACAAGTTCAATCGCTTTAACTCTCAAATTTTCCATGGTTCCACGGTAACAAATAGAAACAACATATACAGTTGTAAGCCCTTTACCGCCTGGAATAACTGTTGTCTTTGGTGTTAGCATTAACATCAAAGGAAGTCCGGCAATCCGGCCCCTGGTTGCAGCCCTGATTAATTCTATACCGCTTAATATACCTACAATGGAATTAATGCTTGTTGTCCTAAATTTATGCGCTTGCCCGAAATACTCAGATCCATCAATTACACATGTCATTGTCGCAGTAGGCTTGCATTTGTCCTTGCCAGTGTAGGTTGGTTTTAACCTTTGACATGGGCATTTGTGAACTACCGTGAAATTATCTATTTTTTTGTACGATTCTTTACCGTCACCATAACAATTTAATTTTCCATTCGGGTAAGAATTATATCTATGAGGAAAATTTAAATCATCGTTGTCATACAAAAACCTGATTGGGAGCCCTACAATTTTTCCCTTTTTATTCAAAACAACCTGACCACTTGTTTCTAAATCAGATGTTAAATCTTCATCTACAATCAGAAGCCCTTCTGCATCTTTTTCATTTGTTGTTAATTTAAAGTGATCATACTTTTCTGGAACTCTGAAGGATCCACCTGCTTTTTTATCAACAGCTTTTCCCTTTCCACCAATCTTAATTTTTCCATGTTCCGTTAATGATAGTTGTAAGCCATGTATTGCCATTTTTTTAAACTCCTTTTTCATTGTTGTTATTCAAGCATTCCGCCTGATTCCGCTACCCTATAAAGCTTATGTGTGATGCTACAATCTTCTAAACAGTATTCGGATATATCTTCTGTTAAACCGATATCCCAATAATCTTGAACCTGATCGCCTGTCATACCTTCAGTTTTGCCATGCCCTAAATAATAACGGGAGACGAAATCAAGTTTACCTTTTTGAAATGTATCTGAACCAAAAAATATTTGCCGTAAGTCTGTATGATTTCCTTTGTTGTATCTGCCACTATCTATATTTACAGATGGAAAAATCTTTTGTTTTGCTCCATGGATTAGCAGACATTTCATGTCAAATACTCTTCCATTAAATGTTACGAAATGATTATATTTTGAAGCGATTGACCAAAATCTATTGATAAGGTCTGCTTCTGCTTCTTCGGTTTCGTCTTCAAGATCAATTGTCCCCTGGTCATCATCTGAATAATAACCGGCACAGCATATCATATTTAGCATGGGATTAAGTCCCATTTTTTTGACTTGGATTTGTTTTTTTTCTCTGATATCAGCATCAATCAAGTCCTGTGCAGATTGGCATTTGTTCATATTTTTAAAAATTTTCGTTTCAATCGCCTTGACTGACCTACCATTTCTTAAATAACTTTCTTTTTCTTCAATTAGTTTTGTCATTTCCTGGGCATAGTGATCTTCAGATTTTAATTTTTTATCCGGTTTTATATCCGGAAGAATATCAACAATTTTTCTATTTGCAATTGTTTCAAGGTCAAATGCCATAACTTTTTTATTCATGATTAACCCTTTATTGAATCAACAACTATTCTATTTTTTTCAGATATTAAAGCTTTCCAATTAATATCAAGTTTATGATGTTTTTTGAAATATCCGGCAAGTTTAATTGCTTTCTCAATTGTTAAAAATCGTTTACCATTAACAACTAATGAAATATGGGTTCTGTCAACCCCTATCATTAAAGAGATATCATTATTGCTTAGACTAAAAAAATCCATCGCTTCCCGTAAAGATTTTGTATCCCCGTTACCCAAAGTAAGCACCCCTTATTTTTGTTTTTGTTTTTGAAACTTCACCGACCATATATTTGATTTTTAATCTTGTCAACAAAAACTATAGAAATGTTTCTTTTTTTTTAAAAACACCATTGACAATGTATGATTTTTTTTCGTATGGTTCATATAGATAATGACAACAATTTAAAAAAAGGAAAGAGGTATGGTTGAAATCGTATTAAGTAAGATTAATTATTTTGAAAATTTCATTGAAAACTGGCTTGAAAATCTCGAGAATTTTGACGACTGGCTTGATGGTAATTGGATTGTATTTATCATTGTTATGCTTATGTTTTGTTATGAATTTTACATTAACTTTGATAAATGGATGGTATTATAATGGGTATTCTCACAACGGTTAAAGCTGTAGGTGGCGCGGTCAAAACAGTAGGTACAGTATTTAATAATATTTTTGGAAAACCGATTGCGGATTGGTCTGCCAGGAAAACAATAAAATCAAATGCACTAATTAAAATTGCTCAAACAAGAGCAGATGCAGAAGTTCAAACAGCCATTATGCAACTTGAAATGGTGAAGGCCGGTCAAATAATCGAAGCTGATTATGATCAACGAGCTCAGGACAATATGAAGTATACATGGAAAGATGAAGTGCTGTTGATAATTCATTTTGCCCCGGTTGTGATGTGTTTTGTTCCTGATCTTCAAGAATATGCTAGCAAGGGTTTTGAAATACTTGATGATTTTCCAATGTGGTTTAAGGTTATCGTGATAGGTATTGATGCTTCGGTGTTTGGTTTACGTTGGGTTGTGGCTCCGATCATTAACCGGTGGTCGAATAAAAAAACTGATTAACAATATCATATGCCATGGTATGATATTATATTATACCATGGCATATTTTTATTTATGCTGTTCTGAAATGTTGAATGTTAATTCCTGTTGCTGCTGCAGTTATTGTGCTTGTATCAGTGTTTAATACATTATTAATTATAAATGTTCCGGCTGTTGTCACTGTAAAAAGGCATGAAAAAGTATTTGCAAATGCACCTAATTGTGCTGATTCAAAATGTGCCGTTGCTTGATCTAATGCAAGTGGACCTGACATTTGACCCGTACCTGTATTACTTATTAAAACCTCTAATATAATTGCTGCAAGTGTCCTTGAACCAGTTATTCCCCATGATAACATAAATGAATCACCTATAGCCAGAGTTCCTAAATTTATAGTTGAAAATATGGTTGGAGTTGTAGTTATTGTATTTCCTGTAGTGCTATTTTTTAACGTTGAACTGTCAATGACCAATCCAGCACCTTGTGCCGACACTGTTCCAGATGCAACAATATCTCCTTGAACATCTAGTTCTACTCCTGTGTCTGGTATTTTTCCAATCCCGACTTCGCCACCGCTAGAATTTAAAGATAATTTAACACCTGATATTGCATCAAAATCATAACAATCTATAGCCATTTCACTGTCTGCATCACCATTTAGAAACCTCATAGCTTTTCTTGCAGAACCTTGGCCATTTGCTCCACCTGTTGAAATTTCCATACTTCCAAGGGTTGAATGTGCAACTTGTAATTGTCCTGTATC
>Ga0209273_10000551_pt1 | contig 46054 bp, 41 predicted proteins | sample tdAd471_FD_187126 | JGI IMG/M metagenome (GOLD analysis project Ga0209273, IMG submission 187126) | Marine sediment microbial communities from the Atlantic coast under amendment with organic carbon and nitrate - tdAd47.1 (SPAdes)... | ecosystem: Environmental > Aquatic > Marine > Coastal >...
AGTGCGAGATCTTATTCCCTTTCACTTCCTTGGGTAAGGGCACCATAACCGTCGTGATGCGCAAGGGACGTTGTTCGTCAGATAGCAGACACTCAGATTTCGAGATCGAAGGTCCCCTACTCGCCAGATGTGGTCATGCCTGTTTCGCTTTGAGGAACCACACGACATGCGGTCTGTCTTCAGCGGGGCAAGGGGGGGGGGAGCCCCTGGAAGGTCTCATCGGGTGTTGCAACAAGGCGTGGCCTGTGGCTGAGAATTTGCTACATTGTGCGGCGGGCGAGCTTGGTAGAGGGGAGGATGGCATGGCGGTTGAAAAGGACATTTCAGGGGAAGCGTATCTCGCGAAACGACAGCTGCGTGCCGGAACGGCGGGCTGGCCGCTGCTGGTTGGCCTTGGCGTCGCCTATGTCATCTCCGGCGATTTCGCGGGCTGGAATTTTGGTCTGGCGCAGGGTGGCTGGGGTGGGCTTTTGCTTGCCACGGCCCTGATGGCCGTCATGTATACTTCGATGGTTTTCTCCCTGGCTGAACTTTCAGCCACAATACCTGCCGCAGGTGGGGGCTATGGCTTTGCCCGGCGCGCGTTCGGCCCGCTCGGGGGATTTCTGACCGGCACGGCCATCTTGCTTGAATATGCTGTGGCACCCGCTGCCATTGCTGTCTTCGTGGGGGCCTATCTGGACAGCCTGATGGGTCTTTCCGGATGGCCGGTCTCCCTTGCTTTTTACCTTCTTTTTGTCGGTGTTCATCTATACGGCGTTGGGGAAGCGCTGAAGTTGATGTTTGTCATCACGGCGCTTGCGGTTGCGGCGTTGATAGTTTTCATTGTCGCCATGGTGCCGCATTTCCAAGTATCCAACCTGTTCGATATCGTGCCCACAGGCGACGCGGGTACCAGTAGTTTCCTGCCATTTGGCGTTTTGGGCATCTGGGCGGCGATCCCCTTTGGTATGTGGTTCTTTCTGGCCGTCGAGGGCGTGCCCTTAGCGGCGGAAGAAACCCGGGACCCGGCGCGCAACATGCCAAAGGGCATGATCGGCGCCATGCTGGTTCTGCTTGTTCTCGCGGCCCTGATGTTGGTGTTGGCGCCTGGTGGCGGTGGGGCCGCGGCGATTTCAACCGCCGGTGATCCTCTTATCGCCGCCTTGGAAAGCCCGGCGGCCTATGGCGGTCCAACAATGGTTGGTACCATTGTCAATATCACAGGGCTGGCCGGGCTGACGGCCAGCTTCTTTTCCATCATATTTGCCTACTCGCGTCAGGTGTTCGCCTTGTCGCGGGCGGGGTATATCCCGCGCTTCCTGTCGCTGACATCGAAGCGCAAGACCCCCCATTATGCCCTGGTCATCCCCGGCACGCTCGGTTTTCTGCTGTCGCTCACCGGGGAAGGAGATCTTCTGATCCTGATCGCGGTGTTCGGGGCGTCCATATCCTATGTGCTGATGATGGCCGCACATATTGTCCTGCGGATCAAGGAGCCCGACATGGCGCGGCCCTACCGGACGCCCGGGGGCACCTTTACATCTGGTTTAGCCCTTGTTCTTGCCGTGCTGGCTTTGTTGGCCGGTGTGCTGGTGAACCCCGTGGTCATTCAATATGCCGCAGGCTTCTATGTCATCATGGTCCTCTATTTCATGCTGGTGAGCCGGCACAGGCTGGTGGCCCATGCGCCAGAGGAAGAATTCGCCTTGATTGAAGAGGCTGAGCGGGGGCTTGCTGGCAACTAGCCGATTGATTGCCCGCGCAGGCGAAGGGACGATCTAAGGGTGCTTTCCGGCCACGAGTGGCTGGCCGTTTTCTCCGCGCATATGTTCGGCGAAGAACCTGACGGCAGGGGCGACGAGGGGTCGGCAGTCGTGGCCGGCACCTGGAATTTCCTCAAGGGATACGGCCAGGTCTTGGGCCTGCCAGTTTTTATAGAGCGTATGCAGCCGGTCGATCCGGGTGACGCCGGCGTCATTGGCGCCGGGCATCCATTTGCCGCGACCGGGGCGATGGGTGATGGCATCGGTGTTTGTGTCTTCGCGGCCGACGAGAAGCTGTGCAGGCACCTGTCTCATGGCGGCCAAATCCAGAGACTTGCCAAACAAGTCTTCCATATTGCGGGTGCCGACCCACCAGTCCTGGCCCTGATCCAGGATGGTCACGGAACCGGGTGCCGCGATCGAGACAGCGGACAGCCGGTCAGGGTGCAGATAGAAGAAGCGGTGGGCAAAATGGGCGCCGCCAGAGAAGCCAAACAGCGCGAACCTGTCCACATTGATGCCATAGAGCGTGGCGGCTTCCTCGATCATCTGCAAGAGCAGCAGGTCGAAGCGGATATCGCGGTAGGCGATATATTTATAATTGTCATTGTCCTGGCGGTCGGCGATGCCCGAGGGGAACAGGGGGGCAAGGACGATCAGCTTCTCTTTTTCTGCGAGATCCGCGAACTGCATGCGGATGTCCTGATAGTCCCGGTCACTGCTGTGGACAGCGACCAGCAAACGATATCCCTCAGGACCGTCCTTGAGGATCGACCGGGGGGCGTAGGTGCAGAATGAAAAGCGTTGGTCATGTTGGCAGGCGATGGTGGTCGACGCCCCCAGATAGTAACCGGATAATTGATAATTGTATTCTGTCGTCTGACCAGGCACAGCCGGTAACTCCCCAATAAAGAATATAACACTGAACAGTAGCCCTTGATTCGAGCCTCATAAAAATAGTCGCCAATAATGGCTATAAAATCAAGAATATTTTACGTCATTCGGGCCGATTTGAGGGAAAATTAGTGTCGATGGAAGCAATATATCGCAGATTTCTTTGATTTTTATGTAAATTAACTACATGAAAAATATACATAATTTTTTGCACGGTCGCAATTTTCAGGTGTGGCACCAATTTGGCGTTGAAAAAGGCTACGAAAATGGCTACTATTTTATAAATCAGTTACGAGGAACCGCTTTCATGCGTGCTTGGGAATTTATAAATTGTTCTTTAGGGAGAAGAGACATGTTTTGTCTGTCAGGTGAAAAGCTGATGAGGTCTGCATCGGTGATCGCCATTTCAGTTGTGGGGCTGCCCGCTGCCGTTTCGGCACAGGATGCCGGGGCGTCCGACGGGGCGTTGATGGAGGAGATTGTTATCTCCGGCTCACGTTTGCCGGCATCCATTGAATCCATGCCGGGGTCGGTTACTATTATTGGCGAGGAAGAGCTTGGTAAGCAGCTTGCCGTGACGACAGACCTTGAGGCAATTCTGGGGCAGTTGGTGCCGGGTATGGGGACGAGCTCTGCGTCGCCCGCCAACTTCACCACCAGCCTGCGCGGCCGCAAGCCGGTGGTCTTCATTGACGGCGTGCCAATCACGCCGACACTCAATGATGTTGGCCGCGAGCTGCGCCTGATTGATCCGGCCGTCATTCAGCGCATTGAAGTGGTGCGTGGTTCGTCCGCTCTCTATGGCAACAGTGCCGGGGCCGGCTTCATCAACTATATCACCGGGCCAGGCAGGAAGGGCGAAAGCACTTTCACAACGGAAGTAGGGACGCAATTTTCCCTGACTGACCTTGGCAACGGGTTCCGTCCTTCCATCCGCCAGTCCATGAGCGGCGGGGGTGACAGCATCGATTATGTGGCGTCTGGCTACTATGAAAAAGTTGGCGGCTTCTTTGATGCCGACGGCGACCGGATCGCGCCTATTCCAAATGGCTTCAGCGGCCTCGCGGATTCCGACATCTATAGCCTTTATGGCAAGATTGGTTTCGATTTTGCCGAAGATCAGCGCCTTGAGGCCAGCATCAACAAATATCGCCAGAAGCAGGACACCGATTACACGTTGCTCGCTGGGGACGTGTCTGAAGGTATCAAGGCGACAGCCATTCCCAAGGATGGCACGGAGATCGAGGAAGCTGACCAGTTTCACAGCAACCTTGTCGGCACGCTGACCTATACTCATGACGATATCATGGGCACGGGGTTGACGCTTCAGGGATATTATCAGCGGTCGAAAAGCGTGTTCGACTATAACCCGAACCGTTTCCCGCTGACGGACAAGGCGTCAGCCCAGTCTGACACTGAATCCAAAAAATATGGCTTCCGCCTTGACCTGCGCACGCCGCTTGATTTCCTGTCGGATGGTGCCGAGCTGTTGTGGGGGGCGGACTATCTGCATGATGACACGGTCACCGGTCTTGTTGATGGTCGTGAGTTTGCACCCACCCAGGTTCTGAAAAGCCGTGCTGTGTTTGGTCAGTTGTTCATGCCGCTCTTTGATAAGCTCACGCTGACTGCGGGGGTCCGCCATGAAAAAGCTGACCTGACGATTGAGGATTTCACATCGCTGTTCACGTTGGCGGAAATTACCGGCGGCACGCTTGAGTATTCCGCAACGCCGGTGAATATCGGCCTGACCTATGATGTTTCCGATACGGTGAGCCTGTTTGGTGGCTTCTCGCAGGGCTTCGAGGTGGCGAGCGTTGGTCGTGTACTGCGGTCATACCCGGTGGATGTGAATGTTGTGATCCTGGATCCGGAACCCAACCTGATCGATAGCTATGAAGGTGGTGTGCGGACGCATTTCGAGAATTTCTCGACCGAGCTTGCGGTGTTCTACACCACATCCACGAATGCGCTGACCTTTAGCCCCGACCCGAACAACCCGGCCAACAATGTGATCGAGCAACGGACGGCTGATGAAGTGTATGGCATCGAATTTACCTTCAATGCGGATCTTTCCGACACCTGGCGGGTTGGTGGCAGCTATACCTGGCTTGAGGGCAAGGAAGACCGCGATCTGGACGGCACGTTCGAACGCTATATCCAGCATCGCCGTATCCCGCCACGCAAGATCACAGGTTATGTGGAGCATGATTTTGCCGATACGTGGAGCGTGCGCGTGCAGGGCCTCTATTCCGGGTCGAGGAAGAAATTCCCGGGCAGCACGGCCTTCTGGGAAGGCGATGTGAATGACTGGTTCCTGCTGGATGTGAGCGTTTCAGGCGAAGTGGGGCCAGGTACGCTGATTATTGGGGTTAATAATGCGCTGAATACCGACTATTTCACGCATATCTCCGAAACAGCGCAGCGGGATGACCGCTATTCCAAGGCTCCTGGTGCCACGGCATCGATCCGGTATCGCATCAGTTACTAAGGCGGTTCCTCTACCCCCACCCTCGACATGAGGGCCCCTCCCCGTGCCCACCTCGATTATAATTGGGGTGGGCACCCCTTTCTTGAGTGGAGAGTGCAGGCAAATGCGTCGGACGATTTATAAGTTTCACAAGTGGCTGGGCCTGGCCTTTGGCATGTTGCTGATGGCACAGGCGGGGTCTGGCGTGCTGTTGAGCTTCCGCCCGCAACTGCAGGCGTGGGAGCTTTCACGGCACCCTGCGGCCAGTGCGGAAATGGGTGTGAATGACGCGGTCGCCGCTGTGCTTGATGCCTTTCCAGGGGCAAGGCCTGAGCGGGTTTATGTCGCGGCTGAACTGGGCGACCCTTTGGCTGTCCGGTTGGCGGACAGCAGCGATCCCCGTTTTGTGGCCGTGTGGAGAAAGCATGACGTCCTGGCCGTGGCCGGGTTGCCGCTCCATGGGGCGCTGCAGTGGCTGTTTGAATGGCACGAGGGCCTTTGGTGGAGTGGTGCAGGGCGCTGGGTGCTGGTCTTTCAGGCTTTCCTGCTTATGGGTTTTGTTGTCTCGGGGCTCTATTTCTGGTGGCCGCTCCGCCATAAGCAGGGCCTGAAGGTCAAGTGGCGGTCACCACCCGTGCGCCGCTGGTACGATGTGCATAGGATCATTGGTATTTGTTCGGCGCCGTTTCTTGTGTTGGCGGTGCTGACCGGTGGGACAATGGCGGTCCGTGCCATGGCGGGCGGCAGCGCGCCTGTGTTGCCGGTGGGGCCGCGCGGGCCCGTCCAGGTTGATGAGGCATTCGAATGCGCTGCGTGTGGTCCGTTAAAGGAAATCCGCATGACGCCGGCTGGCGGCTACCGGCTGATCTACGCTTCAAAGAAGGCGCCCTGGCCGTTGGCTGCCGACAGTATCGCTGTGTCAGCGAAAGGGCGGGCCAGTCCGAGGATGGCGCAGGACGCGACTGCTGCCCAGAAGCTGCTTGGCTGGATGTATCCGCTGCATACCGGGAAGGCAATGGGGGTGTTCGGGCAACTGGTCACGCTGGTGGTGGGGCTGGCGCTGTCCGTGTTGCCTGTCGTTGGCGGGCTTCTCTGGCTGCGGCGGCGCCCCAGGAAGAAATCTGTTGCGTGTGGCGCATAAATTGGCTACTATTTTGATATTGAGTCATTCTTAGGAGGAAATTGTGGAGCTTGGGAGTTTGAGAACGGCGTTTATAGCGTCTGTGTTGGTGTGTGGGCTTTCCCTGGCAGGGGCCGGCGCGGCAGATGTGCCCGACTATTACCCGGCAGACTATGAGGCGATGGTGGAGGCTTCCAGGTCCGAGGGCAGTCTTCTGATCTATTCGAATATCGCAGAATATAATTGGCGGGATATCTTTGTGGGCTTCTCGAAAAAATATCCCTGGATCAAGATCGAGAGCATTGACCTGGGGCCATCCACAAGCTTCGAGCGCTACTATTCGGAAAGCTCTGTAGGCAAGCGGACGGCAGACCTGATCGTGACCGGTGCGCCTGACGGCTGGTACCGGTTCGCTGCGAAAGGCGGGTTGGCGCAGTACTCGTCACCTGAAGTCGAAAAGATGCCGGAGTGGAGCCGGCCGCTGCCAGGGCTTTACACGATCTCTGCAGATCCGATGGTGATCATTCATAACAAGCTGCTTTTGAAGGATGCGCCCGACAGCCTGGCCGATATCCGGGAGTTGACGGAAGAAGGTGGTCGGTATCGCGATAAGGTGACAACTTATAACGCCACCAGCCATTCCTTCGCCTATGATATTCACTGGTCAGTGACGAAGGCGTTTGGGGATGCGGCCTGGCCGCTTTTCGACGACCTGGGCAGCCTCACGCGGTCCGAAAGTGGTGGTGCCGTGATGGTGGAGAAGGTGACGAGCGGTGAATATGTAGCGGGCTATTTTGTCTCCGGTATCACAGTGTTCCAGCGGATGAACCAGGCGGGCCGCGACAAGATTATGGGATGGAGCCTGATCGAGGACGGTACCCCTGTTTTCCATCGCGGCATGGGGGTGACAACGGGGGCGGAAAGCCCGAATTCGGCGCGCCTGATGCTGGATTATATCCTTTCGCATGATGGCCAGGTGGCCGTTGGCAAAGGCGGGCTGACGCCGTATCGCCCGGACGTCGGGAAGGATGAAGTGCCATATCTTTCTTATGGAGGGATCGTCGATGAGATCGGCGAGGAGAATATCATCCATGTGGAATATGACCCCGAAGCCTATGAGCAGCGTGATGTATTTCTCGCCCGTTGGAAGCAGGCTTTCCGCATCAAAAACTGAGGTTCAACCACGTTGGCCGATGCAAACCTGAAAGCATCGGCCCAACGGAGAGTATGTTATGCAAAATGCAGCAGTATCTGAAGAACAGCCGTTCGGTGTGGTTTTTTCCAGGGCGAAACTGATCCAGTATTCTGTCGCGGTTATTGCGCTGATACTGGTGGCGGTACCCCTTGTGCCCATCATGTATCAGGCGATGCTCGACAAACCCATCTATGACGGGCAGGCGATCCTGACGCTGGATAATTTCAGCCGCTTGTTCGCCAACCCCAAATTCTATGAAGCTTTCAAGAACTCGGTGGTCCTGTCGGCGGTGACAACCGTCATCGCGGGTATTATCGGCGTGTCCACCGCTGTGTTCATCGGTCGTACCAACATACCGGGCAAAAAGTTTTTCGGTGAAGTGGTCTTGTGGCCCATGTATGTGTCTCATCTGGTTTTGGCCTTTGGCTGGTTCATGATGTATGGGCCTTCGGGCTATGTGACGCTGCTGGTCGAGGGCTGGATCGGTGGCAAGCCGTGGGATCTGTATACAATGGCCGGCATGGCCATCGTGGCGGGTGCAGCGCAAGCGCCGTTGGTGCATCTTTTCTGTGCGTCCTCGGTGGCGCGGGCCGATGCGTCGCTTGAAGACGCTGCCAGAACTGTTGGCGCCGGGCCCTTTACGGTGTTGCGCCGGGTCACGGTGCCTTTGTTGCGTCCCGCCATTACCTATAGCGCCATGCTGAATTTCATCGGGTGCCTTGAAATGCTGTCCGTGCCGCTCATTCTGGGGACGCCGGTAGGCAAGGACTTCTTCACCACCTTTCTCTATACGCAGGGATACAGTGGTTCCAATCCAGACTATGGCCTGATCGGCGCGGCCGCCTGTTTCCTCTTGGTAATGATCAGTATCCTGATCTATCTGCAGTCCAAACTTTTGAAAAAGGCCGGCCGGTTTGTCACGGTGAAAGGCAAGGCCACGCGCCCGAAGATATTCGACCTTGGGCGCTACCGCTGGGCGGTCTCCGCCGTGCTGGCGGTCTATTTCGGGCTGACGCTTTTCGTGACCGTTGGCGGGCTTGGGCTCAGGGCCTTCACCACTTTCCTGACACCGCTTCTGGCGCCATGGGAGTTGCTGACCCTCGATAATTTCGCGCTGATTTTCGAATATGACGCCTATCAGCGGTCAATCACCAACAGCCTGTTGGTGGCCGGGATTGGCGCTGCGTTTGCCGTGGGCTTTGTCAGCCTGATCACGGTGATCATTCATCGATCGGGTTTCCGGTTCCGGAAGGTGCTCGAGTATGTCGCCCTTTATCCGCGGGCTGTGCCAGGCATTGTCGCGGGCATCGGCTTCTTCTGGGGCATGCTGCTGTTCCCTTTCCTCGGGCCGCTTCACGGCACCATCTGGATCCTGATCCTGGCCTTCACCATGCGCACGATCCCCACGGCTTTCGGGGCCATTTCACCGGCGCTGATGCAGCTGTCGAAGGATCTGGACCAAAGCTCGCGTACCGTGGGGGCAGATTGGTGGAGCACCCAGCGCAAGATCATTCTGCCGCTTCTCCGCCCGGCGCTTTTCGGGGCTTATGTCCTCCTGTTCCTGTCCTTCCTGAAGGAATATGCGTCTGCAGCCTTCCTGTTTGCGCCCGGCAGCGAAATCCTGGGCACCACGATGCTGCAATTCTGGGTCAATGGCGACAGTGGCCCGGTAGCCGCGCTGGCGGTCATCCAAATCATTTTAACAATCACTTTTGTGGTCTTTGCCCGCAAACTGTTGGGAGTGAAAGCTTATGGGTAAGCTGATTATTGATAACCTGTGCAAGCATTTCGGCGCCGTGAAAGCCGTTGACAATGTCAGCATCACGGTTGAAGACGGGGAATTCCTGACGCTTCTGGGGCCATCCGGATGCGGCAAGTCAACCACCCTGTTTGCTGTCGCGGGCCTTGACCGGCCCACAAGCGGGCGCATTCTGGTGGATGATGTAGTGTTTTACGACGGCAAACAGCAGGCCATGATGCCGCCTGAGAAACGCAATTGCGGCCTGGTGTTCCAGTCTTACGCTTTGTGGCCGCATATGACGGTCCGCGACAATCTGGCCTTTCCGCTGGAAATTCGGAAAATCGGTAAATCCGAACAGCAGAAGCGCATCACTGACGCGTTGGCGCTCGTGGAGATGGAAACCTATCAGGACCGGTATCCGCACGAACTGTCTGGTGGCCAGCAGCAGCGCGTGGCATTGGCCCGCACACTGGTTTATGAACCGCGCTTGATGCTGCTGGATGAACCGCTTTCAAACCTGGATGCCAAGTTGCGGATTCGGGCCCGCCGCTGGCTCAAGGAACTGCAGGGGCGCCTTGGCCTGACAACCATCTATGTCACCCACGACCAGATCGAGGCCCTGACGCTGAGCGACCGCATTGCGGTGATGGAGGGGGGCAAGCTGGTGCAATTGGGTACGCCCGAGGAAATCTACAGCAGGCCGGTTTCGCCCTTCGTGGCCGACTTTATCGGCGCCAGCAACTTCATTGACGGGTTCGCAGGCGACGGCGCGGATGGGGCCGTCAGCATTTCACTTGCAGAAGGAGTGTCTATTCGGGCCAAGGCCCGCCCTGGAGTCATGAAAGGCAAGGCGGTGCGTGTAGCAGTGCGACCTGAAAATATTCGTCTTGTGAATGGCAGTGGTGTGCCAGATGGCAGCAATGCGCTTACCGCATCAATTCGTGACCGCGATTACCTGGGCGCGCGGTTCCAGTATATTCTGGATGTCTGCGGTACCGAACTGCGCATGGAGGCGGAGCAAAATCTTGAGGGAAGCCAAGTGGATATCAGTTTCACCCCTGAAGATTGCATTGCTTTCCCCGCTTAGGAATAGGAGGTCGCGATGGTCCATATCATCAATGTTGCCTGTATCCAGAATTGTGCCACCGACGACCTTCAGGGCAATCTGGCCTGCCTGGATGACCTGATCCATGAGGCCGTACATCGCGGTGCCGACACCGTGGCGTTGCCCGAAGCATGTGAGTTTCTGAGCGACGACAATGACGCGATGAAGGCGCATGCCAAGCCGTTGGACGATCATAGTGCCTTCAGGATGCTGCAGAGCAGGGCGGAGCGCCACAGGGTCTGGATGCTGATCGGCTCGCTGACGGCCAGGGATGAAAATGGCCTCATGGTAAACCGGTCGCTACTGGTTAACCCCAAGGGTGATCTTGTCAGCCACTATGACAAGATTCATATGTTTGACGCCAAGGTGCCGGGACAGAAAATGTCACGCGAGTCCGACCTGTATCGTCCCGGTACCAGGGCCAAGCTGGTGTCGCTGTTTGGCGCGGTGATGGGTATGAGCATCTGCTATGATGTGCGTTTCCCGCACCTGTATCGCAGCCTTGCCAAGGCGGGAGCGACCATTCTGTCGGTGCCTGCCGCTTTCATGCAAGCCACGGGCGAAGCGCACTGGCATTCCCTTTTGCGGGCGCGCGCCATCGAGAATGGCTGTTTCGTCATCGCCCCGGCACAAACCGGGCATCATTATGGTACCCGGCATAGCTATGGCCATTCCCTGATCGTCGATCCCTGGGGGCGGGTTATTGCCGATGCCGGGACCGAGGTTGGTGTTTCCATGGGCGCCATCGATCTGGATGAGGTTACTCGGGCGCGGTCGTCAATCATGAGCCTGAACCATGACCGCAGGTTCGAACCGCCCGCCCCCACTGCCATGCAGGACCCTGTCAACGGGCGGTGTGGCGCATGACCAAGGTGGCTGTTGCAGGCTTTCTGCATGAAACCAACAGTTTCGCGCCGGGGCTGACAGGCCTGTCGGCCTTTGAGGCTGCGGATGCCTGGCCGGGAATGGTTGTTGGGGAAGCAATGCTTGCTGCCTTTGGACAGTCGAATATTGCGATGGCCGGTTTTCTGAAGGCCGCCCAGGAGAAAGCCTGGGAGATTACGCCGCTCCTCTGGTGTTCCGCCGGTCCCTCCGGCGTGGTGGAAGGGGGCGCTTATGATAGCATATCGACTGATCTCTTGGCGCGTCTTGAGCTGGCCATGCCGGTGGATGCCGTGTTCCTGGACCTTCACGGTGCCATGGTTTCGGAAACGGAGACGGATGCCGATGGTGTGTTGCTGGGCCGGGTGCGCGCGCTGGTAGGACCGGACGTGCCGATTGTCGCAGTCCTTGATTTCCACGCCAATATCTCTGAGCACATGGTGGCTGCGGCAGATATGCTGGCGCTCTACCGCACCTACCCCCATGTGGATATAGCAGATACCGGGCGGCGGGCGGCGGGGTATCTGGCAGGGCTGCTTGAGGGAAGCCGACCGGAAAAGATTTTGCAGCCAATACCATTTCTATTGCCACTTGGCACGCAGGCTACACTGGATGGCCCCGTTGCCGCCCTGATGGCTGGCCTGCGGAAACTGGAAAGGGATACAGGCGCCAGGATCGAATTTGCCGCGGGTTTTCCGCTGGCTGATGCGTTCGAGACCGGGCCTGCGATTGTGACTTATGCGCCCGATAGAAAACTGGCCGAGGCCGTGGCGCACCAGTCTGCCGGGCTTCTGGCCGCGCGTGAAAAGGAATTCACGCTTCAGACGATGTCGCCGCGCGAGGCCGTGGCGGCAGCGCAGGAGGGGAGGCATGGGCATGGTCCCCTCCTGCTGATCGACACGCAGGACAATCCGGGCGGCGGTGCAGCGGGGGATACGGTGGGCCTGTTGCGGGCCATGATCGAAGGGGGGTGCCGCAGGGCCGTGATGGGCGTGCTGTATGACCCCGAAACGGCATTGCAGGCCCACAAGGTGGGGGTGGGTGGCGCGTTCGTGGCATCTATTGGGGCAAAATCCTGCCCGGGGCAGGAACTGCCCCTGCGGGGGCGGGCCAGGGTGATGGCGCTCGGTAGCGGTAATTTCGCTGGGACCGGCCCCTTTTACAAAGGGTGCAGTTTCGCTCTTGGCCCCATGGCCTGCCTTGAAGTCGGCGGGGTGCGGGTGGTGCTTTCCAGCGTCCGGCAGCAGGCGGCCGATCAGGCCATGTTCCGCCATGTGGGCGTTGAGCCCGCCGAGGCCGGAATTCTGGCACTGAAAAGTTCGGTCCATTACCGCGCGGATTTCGACGGGATCGCACGCGGCACCATCATTGTGAAATCGCCAGGGTTGAACACAGCCAGCCCGGCAGACCTGACATACCGAAACGTGCGCCCCAATGTTCGGGTTGCAGGCGGTGAGCAACTCAAAAGAGGTACAGTATGAAGCTGGGGGTGTGGCTCGCGACCGCCAACACGGCGGTGATCGAAATGGCCAAGGACCTGCGGGCTGATTTTGCAGTGTTCGATCTGGAGCATGGTATTTTTGACCCGACGGCTCTTGACGCCCTGGTTGGGTTCGCGGCTGCCCTGGGCGTGCTGCCGGTTGTAAAAGCCGGGGCGCCCGAGGGCCGTTTTGTGATGGAAGCGCTCGACCGGGGCGCGGCGGCCGTGCTGATCCCCCAGGTGCGGGACTATGGACACGCCCGCGATGTGACGGCCTATGCGAAATATCCGCCGCTGGGGTGCCGGGGGGCGTCTGGTGGACGAGTGTTCGGGTACAGGCCCGCGTCCGCGTCCTTCTATCGGGTCGAGGACACGCGCAAGCCCTGTTATGTCATGATCGAAACCGCGGGTGCCCTGGAGGATGTGGAGGCCATCGCGGCCCTGCCCACGGTGGACGGCCTGTTTGTTGGCCCGACAGATCTCGCCCTGTCACGGGGCCGGCCGGCATACGAACAATCACCAGCGGATTTTGCAGACATTGTCCGCATTGCGGCGGCTGCCAGGGCGGCTGGCAAACCTTGGATTTTTCCTGCCTGGTCGGAAGCTGAACAACGCTTTGCCTGTGACCACGGCGCCAGCATGATGGTGGTAACCAACGAGCACGGCGCGCTGAAGGCGGGCCTGCAGGCCGGGCTGGATAGTGCCCGCCAGCGTCTGGAGGCGGTGGGGGCATGACACCAGCGCTTCACACGGTCCGCACCTGGGCCGCGCATGAACAGCACCCGAGGCACGACGAACTTGCCTGGAAGCTGGCGGGTGTGGCCTTCGCCCCGCAGCCGGATGACGCTGTGGCAGATATGGTGATCAACCGCCTGATCGATAATGCCGGGGTGGCCGTTGCCGCCCTGAACCGCACGCCAGTGGCCGCCGCGCGGGCCCAGGCTCTCGCGTTCCCGCGCGCTGGTGGTGCGACACTTTTCGGTGTATCGCCCATGGTGCGGGTTGATGCGTCCTGGGCAGCCTGGGCCAATTCCGTTGCGGTGCGGGAGCTGGATTTCCACGATACCTATCTGGCGGCGGACTATTCCCATCCGGCCGACAATATCCCGACGCTTCTGGCTGTGGCGCAGCAGTGCGGTGCGTCGGGACGAAGCTTGTTACGCGCCATTGCGGTGGCCTATGAGGTTCAGATCGCCCTGACCCGCGGCATCTGCCTGCATGCCCACAAAATCGATCATGTCGCCCATCTGGGCGCGTCGGTTGCTGTGGGGATCGGCGCCCTTCTGGGGCTTGGCCGGGAGGTGATCTATCAGGCAGTGCAGCATGCGGTGCATGTGTCCTGTAGCACCCGGCAGTCCCGCAAGGGACAGATTTCCAGCTGGAAGGCCTATGCACCAGCCCATGCCGCCAAGCTGGCCGTTGAAGCCGTGGACCGCGCCATGCGAGGGCAAACATCGCCGTCGCCCATTTATGAGGGCGAGGACAGCATCATCGCCCGGCTGCTTGGCGGGGCAGGGCATGAGTATACGGTACAATTGCCGAAAGAAGGCGCGCCCGCCCGCTCCATTCTTGAAAGTTACACGAAGGCGTATTCGGCGGAATATCAAAGCCAGGCGCTGATCGATCTGGCCCTGCGGATGCGCGCTCGGATCGTCGATCTGGAAGAGGTTGCATCGATTGCCATCCATACCAGCCACCATACCCATCATGTGATCGGCACGGGAGCCGGGGACCCGCAGAAGATGGACCCGCTGGCCAGCCGCGAAACGCTGGACCATTCCATCATGTATATCTTTGCCGTCGCGCTTGAGGACGGATGCTGGCATCACGAGAGATCCTATTTGCCCGCCCGGGCGGCGAGGCCCGAGACCGGGCGCCTGTGGCAAAAGATCTCAACCGTTGAGGATGCAGGCTGGACCGCGCGTTACCATGCGGCAGACCCGCGTGAGCGCGCCTTTGGTGGGCGTGTGGAAATCCTGATGAAAAACGGCAGCCTGATCGAGGACGAACTGGCAGTCGCCGACGCGCATCCTGCTGGTGCCGCGCCATATGGCCGACCGGAATATATCGGTAAATTCAGGAGCCTTACAGGCGGGATACTGACTGTCGGTGCTCAGGACCTGTTTCTGGCATCTGCGGCAAGATTGAATGACCTGACGGCAGGGGAGCTGGATGCGCTGGTGCCAGAGCTGTCGTCCCATGATCTGCTCCAGATCACCAACGAGGCGATATTCTGATGCAACAGGCATTCGTCAGTGTGGCGGCAAAGCGCCAGACCTTTCGTGCAGGACTGGCATCAGGCAAGATGCTGCGGTTTCCGGGTGCGATTTCGCCCCTGTGTGCAAAGCTTATTGAACGGAAAGGATTTGATGGCTGCTATGTGTCGGGGGCTGTACTTTCCGCCCAGCAGGCGCTGCCGGATATCGGCCTCACCACCGCGACAGAGGTGATCGGCGCCAGCGGTGCCATATCGGCCGCAACAGCATTACCCACACTTGTGGATGCGGATACTGGCTTTGGCGAACCCGTCAATGTGGCGCGCACGGTGGCGGCGCTTGAGGCGGCCGGGCTCGCGGGCTGCCATCTTGAAGACCAGCGCCTGCCCAAGCGGTGCGGGCACCTTGACAACAAGGAACTGGTGCCCGTGGAGGATATGTGCCGCAAAATCCGCGCCGCGCGCGAGATACGCGCCGATGATAGTTTTCTGTTGATGGCACGCACTGACGCCCGCGCCCTTGAAGGGCTTGATGCCGCTACCGAGCGGGCGAGGGCCTATGTGGATGCGGGTGCCGACGCGGTCTTTCCGGAGGCGCTGGCGAATGAGGCAGAGTTTGAGGCATTTCGGGCGGCAATCGATGTACCGCTTCTGGCAAACATGACCGAGTTTGGAAAGTCGCCCTTGCTGTCGCTCGATCAATTGCGCAATCTGGGGTACAATATGATGATCTATCCGGTCACCCTGTTGCGTCTCGCCATGGCGGCCATGGAGCGGGGCCTTGATGTTCTTGCGCGGGACGGTAGCCAGGAAGGCGTTATCCCGGATATGCAGACGCGTGAGCAGTTGTATGACCTGCTCGACTATGACGGCTACGGCCGTTTTGATGCCAGTATCACCAATTTCCAGCTGTAGCGATTACCTTGGTGTTTCCCAGTGTTCAGTTAGCTGTTGCGGGCCTCATTTAATTGGCGTATAAATTGGCTACTATTTTAAAGCTTTGAATTACGGAGTGTGCAGAATGTTAAGCTTGGCAGAGGTCAGGGACCTGATATCCGAGAACAGGGACCGTCATGTGAAGATTGGGCTGTTCGATATCGATGGTATCCTTCGGGGCAAATATCTGTCGGCTGACAAATTCCTCTCGGCACTCGACGGTGGGTTCGGTTTTTGTGACGTGGTGATGGGCTGGGACATGAACGACCAGCTGTATGACAATGTATCTTTCACCGGATGGCATACCGGTTACCCAGACGCACAGGCCCGCATTGTGCCCGAAAGCTACCGGACGCTTGAGGCAGAAGGCGGGACGCCCTTCTTTCTGGCGGAGTTTACCGGCAAGGCGGCCGAAATCTGCCCACGAAATCTGCTGCAACGCGTGCTGAAGCGTGCCGAAAACATGGGTTATACCGTCAAGGCGGGCATCGAATATGAGTTTTTCGTATTCGATGAATCGCCGGAAAGCGCGCGGGAAAAGGGGTTTCGCAATCTGAAACCCATTTCGCCCGGGGCCTTTGGCTATTCGGCGCTGCGCTCGTGCGAGCATGCAGCCTTCTATCAGGCGCTTCTGAAAGGCGCGGCGGATATGGGCATTCGGATTGAGGGGCTGCACGAGGAAACCGGCGCCGGCGTCCTGGAAGCCGCGCTCACTGTGAATGACGGCCTGGCGGCCGCAGACAATGCGGCGCTTTTCAAGTTGATGGCCAAGGTAGTGGCCCGTGCTCACGGCAAGATGGCCACTTTCATGGCGAAAAGCTGCCAGCAGTGGCCCGGCCAGAGCGGCCATATGCATTTGTCTTTATGGAAGGGTGACCAGTCGGCGTTCTTTGACGAGAAGGCTGAGTACCGGATGAGCCCGGTCATGCGCCAGTTCGTTGCCGGCCAGCGCGATATGATGCCGGAAATACTGGCGATGATTGCCCCCACCATCAATGCCTACAGGCGGATGATCCCCGGCTTCTGGGCACCCACCACATCTACCTGGGGAGTGGAAAACCGCACCTGCGCCCTGCGGGTGATCCCGGGCAGCAAGAAAAGCCAGCGGGTCGAATACCGGATTTCTGCGGCGGACGCCAACCCGTATCTGGCACTTGCGGCGGCCATCGCTTCCGGCTTGTGGGGGATAGAGAATGGTCGCGACGCCGGCGAACCGAAGACAGGCAATGCCTATGACATCTCAGTGGGCGACGAGCACAAGTTGCCGCTGACGCTGTGGGACGCGGCCCAGCGCTTGCGGGCAAGCGAGGCGGCGCGCGACTGGTTCGGTGATGCCTTTGTCGACCATTTTGCCGCCACGCGGGAGTGGGAGGAGCGTGAATTCCGCAAGCATGTCACCGATTGGGAACTCAATCGATATTTCGAAATTATCTAGGTGTGGGTCAGTAGTATGTCAGTAAAAACCGTTTCCCCCATTGATGGCCAGATCGTTGTCGAGCGGCCCTATGTTGAGAACGATCAGGCATTTGCCTGTATTGATAAAGCCGGTGCCGTGCAAGCCGTGTGGGCGGATGTGCCGGTGAAAGACCGGGTGACGCTGCTTGGCAGGGCTGTGGACCATATGGTGGCCCACACCGATGACCTGGCGCGCGAGATCACATTGCAGATGGGGCGACCCATCAGCCAGACACCGGGTGAGATTGCCGGCATGGCCACCCGTGCGCGCTATATGCTCTCCATTGCAGAGGAGGCGCTGGCCGACCTGCCGCGCCAGGCCCCTGAAGGGCAGCATCATTTCATCCGCCGGGCACCCCTTGGGGTGGTGCTGGTTATCAGTCCCTGGAACTATCCGTATCTGACGGCTGTGAATGTCATCATCCCGGCGCTCGCCGCAGGGAACGCGGTGGTGCTGAAGCCGTCAGCGCAGACCCCATTGATTGGCGAGCGGTTCGCGGAGGCTTTCGAGGCGGCAGGCCTGCCTGCGGGCCTGTTCCAGTGCCTGCATCTGAGCCGTGAGACAACAACTGCCGTTGTTCGAGAGACCAACATCCATCATGTCGCCTTCACCGGCTCTGTCGCGGGCGGCAAGGAAATGGAAACAGCGGCGGCTGGCCGGTTCCTCAGCATGGGGCTGGAGTTGGGCGGCAAGGACGCGGCCTATGTGCGCGCAGACGCAGACATCCAGGCTGCGGCCGAAGGGCTGGTGGATGGTGCCATGTTCAATTCGGGTCAGTCATGCTGCGGCATTGAACGCATTTATGTGGCGGCGCATCGGTATCAGGAATTTGTCGAGGCCTGCGCGGCTATTGTGAAGGGCTATCGTCTGGGCAACCCGATGGACCTGGCGACCACGTTGGGGCCGGTGGTGAATGTGGCCGCGGCCAGTCACATCAGGAGCGAAATTGCGAAAGCCATCGCCGCAGGTGCGACGCCGCTGGTGGATGAGGCAGCCTTTGGCATGGCCAAGGCCGGAACACCTTATGTGGCACCCCAGATTCTGGTGGATGTGGACCATTCCATGTCCATCATGACAGAGGAAACCTTCGGGCCGGTCGTGGGCATCATGCCGGTGGAAAGCGATGAGGTGGCGATCGGCCTGATGAATGACAGCCCTTATGGCCTGACGGCCAGCATCTGGTCCCGTGATGAAGCGGCCTCCCTGAAGATTGCGGACAAGCTTGAGGTGGGTACCGTGTTCATGAACCGGTGTGACGCGCTTGAACCTGCCCTGGCGTGGGTGGGTGTCAAGGATACCGGCAAGGGCTGCACCCTGTCGCGCTATGGCTATGATGCCATGACGCGGCCAAAATCTTTCAACTTCAAATATTCTTAGGGCCTATTGCCATGACATCGGAACAGGTAAATTTCTCAGCAAACTGGAACTATCCCACGGCGGTGCGCGTCGGCGCGGGCCGCGTGCGGGAACTGGCGGCATTGTGCGCGCAGTTCGGCATAGCCAAGCCGTTGGTGGTGACGGACAGAGGCACCGCGAGCCTTCCGTTCACCGTGGCGATCATGAGGCAACTTGGTGATGCGGGGGTGCAAGCTGCGCTTTTTGATGCTGTCGACAGCAACCCCACGGTCACGAATGTGGAAGAAGGGGCGGTGGCGTTTCGGAGCGGCGGGCATGACGGTGTAGTGGCGCTTGGGGGCGGAAGTGGCCTTGATGCAGGGAAAGCGATCGCCCTTTATGCCGGGCAGGATCGCCCGCTGCGGGATTTTGAAGACGCGGGCGACAATTGGATGCGGGTGAACGAAGCCGGGGTGGCGCCTGTGATCGCCGTGCCGACAACGGCCGGTACAGGGTCCGAAGTGGGGCGGGCTTCCGTCATTACCTTCCCGGACACCCATGAGAAGAAGATCATCTTTCACCCGACAATGCTGCCAGTGGCGGTGTTGTCAGACCCTGAGTTGACGGTTGGCCTGCCGGCAGGTCTCACGGCTGCGACGGGACTTGATGCCTTCACCCACTGTTTCGAGGCCTATTGCGCCCCCGGCTATCATCCGATGGCAGATGGGATCGCGCTTGAAGGGATGCGGCTGATCAAGGCGTGGCTGCCGGTGGCCTATTCGGAACCCGGTCATATCGAGGCCCGCACCCATATGCTGGTGGCTGCCAGCATGGGGGCAACCGCTTTCCAGAAGGGGCTTGGTGCGGTTCATGCGCTCAGCCATCCCGTGGGGGCCTTCTATGGCGCGCATCATGGGCTAGCGAACGCGGTATTCCTGCCCTATGTGATGCTGAGGAACCGGCCTGCCATCGCGGAGAAAATGGCGCGGCTGGGGGCCTTTCTGGGTTTGGAGAATCCCGGGTTCGATAGTGTGTATGAATGGGTGATGGACTTCCGGGCGCTGTTTGATATCCCGAACTCAGCCGAAGTGCTTGGTGTTCGGGAAGAAGATATTCCCGCGCTTGCGGCAGCCGCAGAGGCAGATCCGTCGATGGGGGGAAACCCATGCCCGATCAGCCGGGAAGGATTGGCGGACCTGTTCCAGAGGGCGTTGGCGGGGAAGCTTTCCCCCGCCTGAGAGTGCTCAGGACTTTTCGTCCGTTACCGGCTTCGAGAATTCCCGCCAGCGATTGAGGTGCCGATAGATGGTATAGTTCAATCCATCGCCGTCCCGGCTGCGCAGCATTTCGACCATCTGACGGTGATCCTCGTTACTGGCTCGCATGCCAGCAACCGTTTCCCAGCCGCCTTCCCGACCGGGAAGGCCGCGATCCCGCAGTTCCCGGATTTGAGTGATCAACAGGTCGTTGCCACCTATTGAGTAGAACCTGTTATGGAAGGCCATGTTGAGGTCGGTCAGTTCTGCCCGGCTGGCGGTATCGATCGCGGCTTCAAAGTCTTCCACCATCTGGCTCAGCTCGGCCACGTCGTCGTCGGAGCATTTCTGCACCGCGAGGCGCCCGGCAGCGGTTTCCAGAATGGTCCGCACTTCATAGAGTTCGGCCCGCTCACGGTCTGACGGGTTGATCACCCTGTACCCGCGGTTCGGGACATGGTCGATCAGGTGTTTGGCGGCCAGCGCGGACAACGCCATCCTTACCTCGAATCGGTTCGCTTTATACCGATTTTCGATGTCAGCCTGCTTAAGCCACTCCCCCGGACGGAAATATTCTCCCAGAATATCCGCCTGCAATTGCTGTGCGACGCCAATTTCTGCCGCTTCCGCTGTGTTTTTCCTTGCCATATGATAAATAGTAGCCAATATTGTTAACAGATTTAATCGCCTATAATTTATAGCAGCAATCGGCGGCCAATGCCAGTGTCGTGTTCGGGCGATTTGGGTTCAGATATGTAAACAGTGGAGGTGACGATGAATGCGCCCAGTGCCAACCCTAAGACGTCAGTGCCGGAGAGAAAACCGGACGATATAATCCGTGTCCGCCTTGTGGAAGGCTATGATGTGGTGGCCTACAGTTTTGGCGCGGGCGACGATGTGCTGTTCTGCGCCAATGGCGGGCCGGGCCTGCCGTGCGACTATGTGCGCGATAGCCACAGCGTGATGGCGGACCGGGGCTTTCGCGTGGTGGCGTGGGACCAGCTTGGCTGCGGCCAGTCCGACCGGCCGGAGGATGCGAGCCTGTGGACGCTGGAGCGCTATGTGGCGGAAGCCGAACAGGTTAGGAAGGTGCTAGAGCTGGGGAAGGTTCATTTCCTTGGCCAGTCCTGGGGGACCTGGATGGGCACGGAATATGCGCTGACCCATCAGGAAAAGCTGAAGTCCCTCATTCTTGCCAATGGCAATTGCAACATCCCGCATCTTGTGCGGGAACTGAACCGGTTGCGCGAGGCCCTGGGGCCGGAAACCGTTGCCATGATGCAGCGTCATGAGGCAGAGGGGACACTCGACCATCCAGAATATCAGGCCGCCATCACCATACTGAACTACCGCCATGTATGCCGGCTGGATGAATGGCCGGCAGCGGTGAACCGGTCGCTCGAGGACTGGAACATGGGGCCTTATATGACCATGCAGGGCCCGAACGAATTCACTTACACGGGCAATATGAAGGATTGGAACCGCATACCGGACATGCACCGGATCACAGTGCCCGTCTTGTTGTTGAGCGGCTTGTATGACGAACTGACACCGGCCGGCACGGCGGAAATGCACCATGCGCTTCCGAATTCGGAAGTTCGGATTTTCAAGAACAGCTCCCACATGCCGTTCTTCGAGGAACCGGAAGCCTATTTCGACTGTCTTGAAACATTCCTGCGGAAGGTTTCCTGAAGCTGACAACCGGGCCGACAGGCCCTCAATATGATGGAATTCATGATGACAAGACGGTGGTGTGCAAGCACCCTCGCTGGAGGGCTTGTGGCCTTTTGCAGCGGAAGCGGGGCAGTTTTTGCGGGCGACATTGATTTTTTCGGCCTGCTGCAGCTGGATGCCCTGGATGTCCATGCGGCCGACAATCAACAGCTGTCGGCAGGCAATGGCCTGCGGGCTTTGAAAACCGGGATAAAGGCGCGATTGTCCGAGCGCCTGGACACGCAGGTTGAACTTGCGGTGTCATCAAGCGGGGATGTCAGCCTGGATGACAGTTTTGTACGCTATCGCCTGGGCGACAATATGGCGCTCTCTTTTGGCTATCTGAAGATCTATCATACTCTTTCGGCGGCGACGAGCGAGACGGTCGGCGGCCTGCCGGAACGCAGCTTGGCCTCCAACGCGTTTGAGGTGGGCACTGGCGGCCAGCTTGGCGTGTTTCTTCAAACCGGTGGCGGCAATTGGAGTGTGCAGACGGGCGTGTCGTTTGATGACCTCAACGATGATACCGCCGACACCAATGGCTGGGGCCTGCATGCGCGTGCCACCTATGCACCCATTCTGGCGGAAGAGGCGTTCCTGCATGTGGGCCTGTCGGCCTATTACCGCGATGAAGACGACAATCTGCTGTTCCTGTCGGCCCGGCCGGAAGCCTGGCTTGACGGCGGCAGGATGTTTGCCAGTGGCCTCGTTGAGGCGGACCATTACCGCCATGCCAACATTGAGCTTGCGACCTCCAGCGGGCCCTGGCTTTTCGACGCCGAATATGGCGGCCTTCGCACGAAAGGCAGGGAGGCCCACAGCTATGACGGCGGTCACATTGCCGCAAGCTATGTACTGACGGGTGAACACCGGGCCTATGACGCCGGGGCGGGGAAATTGAAGGCCTTCAGCCTTCACGACCGGTGACAGAAGGCAGTATGGGCGCCTGGGAAGTCGCCGTCCGCTATAGCCGCCTCGACCTGCGCGCTGGCGGTTTGGGCACCTATGGCCGTAACTGGTCGGCGTCCTTGAACTGGTACGTGACAGAAAACGTGCGCCTCATGATCAGTGCCACGGATTTCAGCACTGACTGCGACACACACCAAAGCGGCCATACTGTTGGGCTTCGCATGCAATTTGGGTGGTGAAGTAATGACCGCAGAGGGCCAGAAAGTGCGCTAGGTTGATAGGAGTAGAATGACTGTTTCCTGATCATAAAGGAGACAGATCATGAAACTCTTCTTTCATCACGGAAATGCCCATCAGCCCTGGAACAAAGGCAAACTGATAGGGCAAAAGCCACCTCTCAAACTGAAGGAGATTGGGGCGATCCGCATTCGCCTGCAATTGAAGGCTGCGGTTCGTGATCTTGCTCTATTCAATCTAGCGATCGACAGCAAGTTGCGCGCCTGTGATTTAGTGAAGCTCAAGGTCTCGGATGTTTGCGAAGGCTCAGAGGTGAAGCGTCGCGCAATGGTACTGCAGCAAAAGACAGGTAATCCGGTCCGATTTGAAATCTCGAAGCAAGTCCAAGCTCGGGAATCCATTTTGAAGTGGATCGCGAAGTCTGGGTTGGGGAATTCAGACTATCTCTTCCCCCAGCCGGATCGATCGAACTCGGCACCCCTCAATGCGTCAATATGCCAGGGCGACGAAAGCCTGGATCAGTGATATTGGACTGGACCCAAGCAGCTATGGAGCGCACTCGCTCAGGCGTACCAAGGCTCCGCTCATCCACAAGCAAACCAAGAACCTTAGGGCGGTACAGCTACTCTTGGGGTATTCGAAATTGGAAAGTACGGTTCGCTATCTTGGTATTGATGTCGATGATGCCCTCGAAGTTGCTGAGCAGCTGGAAATCTAAAAGCAGACACTCAGAGCGACCACTTTGGTGGTCGCTCTCTCGCCAGGAGTGGACATAGAAAAAGGGAGAGCCGAAGCTCCCCCAGCGCCACAGTAACCGAATGCAGCTAGAGGTCCAACGTGGCGGATTGGAGGTCCGATAAGGTTAGTCCCACCAGGAACACGGAAGAGCCATCTCCGGTGTCGATCAAGACGCCGTCTTCACCGCCGGCTGTTGTTTCCTGGCTGGCAGCCAGAACATCGTCAATCGATGTGAAGTCCGTATTTGTGTTCACCAGATAGAGGGTATCAAACGCGGTGTCGAAATCGTCCACAACATCATTGCCGTGATTGTTGCCGAAGAAGAAGGTGTCCGCACCATCACCGCCGATCAGCAGGTCATTGCCAGCGCCGCCGAACAGTTGGTCGATGCCGTCACCGCCGTCAACCGTGTCATCACCGGCCCCGCCAAAGAGCGTGTCGTTGCCGTCGTCGCCGCTGATGTCGTCATTGCCGTTTGACGCGAAGATATTGTCGTCGCCGTCGCCGCCTTCGATTTCATCTTCACCGTCATCCTTGCCGGCATAGACAACATCGTTGCCGCCGCCAGAGACGATCCGGTCGTCGCCGTCGCCGCCGCCAATCACATCGTCGCCGTTGGCACCGTAAACCTGATCGTCGCCACTGCCTGACCAAAGACTGTTGCGAGCGCCGCCGTTGGTGTTTGCCTCACCGTCGTCGAACAAGCCGTCACCATCAGCATCGTGCCAGCTGCCGGCTATGACCACATCGTCGCCGTCGCCGCCGTAGATGGTGTCGTCGCCATCGTCGCCGATACCGTCGTTGTTGAAATCATCGCCGACAAGGAAGTCATTGCCTGCGCCGCCACCAACAACGTCGTTGCCGCTGCCGCCTGCGAAGCTGTCGTCGTCATCATCGTCAGCGCCGGCGAAGATTTCATCGTCGTCGTCACCGCCGTCGATGGTGTCCTTGCCCGAGCCACCGGTCATGAAGTCATTGCCGCCGTTGCCTTTGAGGTTGTCGTTACCGTTGCCGCCCTTGACGCGCTGGCCAGAGTCGCCACCCTCGTGGTCGTCATCCTCGTCGCCACCATCAAAGTCGTCGTCGTCCAGCTCATTGTCGTCGTCGTCAAACTCGAAATATTCCGCGGACAGGTCCTCGAGGTTGGTGTTCTGGAGCGTCAGGGTTTCGCCGTTGCCCAGCTGAATGACCACGCTTGACCCAACCTGGCTTGAGGCAGCCAACATTTCTTCGAAGCTGCTGAAGGCGTCGCAGTCGTCAAGGTCGATCCGGTCGCCTTCGGCACCGTTGAAGTCGGTCAACACGTCGGATGAGTTCGAGTCGAATTCAAACTCGTCGGCACCTGCGCCGCCGGTTACCGTATCGTCGCCGTCGCCACCGTCGATTTCATCGTCGCCGTTGCCGCCAGAAAGGACATCGGCGCCGTCGCCGCCCTTGATTTCGTCGTTATCGTCACCGCCGTCGAGAACATCGGCGCCGTTACCGCCCTTGATTTCGTCTTCGCCAGCACCGCCTGAAATGGTGTCGTTACCGTTTTCACCCTTCAGTTCGTCATGGCCTTCGCCGCCGATCAACTTGTCATTGCCGTCGCCGCCCTTGATTTCATCATCGCCAAGGCCGCCGTCCAGCGTGTCGTCGCCGTCGAAGCCCCGCTGTTCATCATCGTCGTCAGAGCCAAGGATGTCGTCGTCATCTTCTTCGTCGTCCTCGTCCTCTTCATCTTCATCGTCTTCTTCGTCTTCCTCATCGCCTTCGTCGTCGTCCGAAGCATCTTCATCATCGACTTCGTCTTCAGAGTCGTCCGCATCTTCGACGTCATCATCTTCTTCATCAGCAACGTCAGCAGCAGCAAAGCGGAAGGAAGAAGCATCGAGATCAGAGAGGGAAGCGCCTTGGAGCGTCAGCGTGTCGCCGCCCGGCAGGGCGATAACCACGCCGCCGCTGGACTGGCTGGAGATTGCCAGCAGATCATCAATGGAATTGATAGTGTCATATTTGCGGAGGTCGACAACATCGCCTTCGCCAGGGTTGAAATCGGTAACGACGTCATCACCGCCGCCCATGATTTTGAAGCGGTCGGCACCTGTGCCGCCCGTGAGGGTGTCGCTGCCGGAGCCGTCTTCCAGTTCGTCGTTCCCTGCGCCACCCATCAGCATGTCGTTACCAGCCAGGCCTTCCAACTCATCATTGTTGGCTGTGCCTGTCAGCGTATCGTTGCCGCTTGTTCCAATAAAATCTGTCATGTCCGTTCTCCAGATGAAAAAATCAATGCGTTATCTGGTTAACGGGATGGCGGGAGAGTTTATTCCATTGAAATGAATATTTTTTTGAAAAACTGAAAAAGCATAGAAAATTCAGGATTTTGAGGCCCCTGAAGGCCTCAATTCCAGTTGCCGGTGATTGCTTTTTCTTCGTCGCTCAGGCTAAGGGCGTCGCCTTCCATCATGGACATGATCATGCCGCCGATGGGGTCGGTTGTTGCATCAGTTGCAGTGACGAACATCCCATCGCTTGCAGGGGCGGCTGCATCTGTCGCGACTACGGCCTTGATCCGCCAGCCGCCGTTTTTTCTGCAGGCGATACCATGTTGTGCGCTGCTTGGGGCTGCGGTCGAAAATTCCCGGCAAAATGTCCCGTCCGCGGTGCGGAATGTGGTCAGGGGCGTTGCCGTCGCCTGATCTTCAGGTCCGAAGCGTATGGCCTGATGACTGGCTGAGCTTTCAAGCGCCTGATACAGCGGCGATTGGGGGCTTACCTGGCCCATGGCATAGTCGGTGATGCCCCTGTCTTGCGGCATATCGCTGGTCGACGTCAGGTTCCCGGCGCCAAACCCAATGAACAGGGCAACAGAAGCTGCAATGGCCTGCGGCACAAATGGGCGTTTCCAGAAGGACCTTGATACCTGTTCCGGCTGTTTCAGGGCAACCAGATTGTCAGGTCTTTCAGTTTTCTGATGCGCCAGTTTGCGCGCCAGGTCGTCAACAAGGGCCATCGTGTCCGGCCGGGCCGCCCGCTTCGGGGTGTCCCGCAGGCTGCCAGCAAGAAGGGCGTCTGCCGCCCGCATTTTGTCAAGTTGGTCCCGCAAGGCAGGGGAGCGCGCCAGTTCATCTTCGATTTCTCGGGCCCTGTCCGGTGAAAGTTCGCCGTCCATGTAGGCCATCAGGTCGTTATCTTCAATCTTCATGTTATCTCTCCCGTCCTCTACCGAACGGCACCACATTCTCGCCTTGCTGGCGCGCCTCAGCGGACAGCTCAGCAAGCTTGGATCTGGCCCTGGCTAGCCTGCTCATTACCGTACCGACAGGTAGCGACAGTTGGTCCGCCGCTTCCTTGTAGGAATATCCCTCAACAACAACCAGCAGCAGGATTTCCCGGTGGTCTTCCTGCATCTGCGACAAGAGGTTCCCGAGTTCGGAAAGTCCGACCGCCGCAGTGGCTTGATTTTCTCCATCGATCCAGGGTTCGTCCTTTGGGTTTTCCGGCTTGTCGGTTTCGCCGCGGACTTTGCGGGATCTGATTTCATCCAGCCAAAGGTTCTTGGCTATGCGAAAAAGCCATCTGTCCAGATCGGTTCCCTGTGTGAACTGGTCGAACTTGACGAGGGCTCTTTCTATCGTTGAATGCAGCAGATCTTCACCGTCATGAAGTGCCCCTGTCAGTGAGACCGCATACCGCCTCAGCCTTGGCAGCAGTGCCACCAATTCTTCTCGCCATTCGTCGGCTGGGTCATGTTTCATAACTGCGTTCATCACCTTGGTAACGGCAAGTGAGTAGAGTTTATTCCCACTTTTTTAATTTTTTTCAATTTATTATGGCACAGAAAGCCCTCTGCTGCGCGTGTGAGCGTTAATCTGGATTAATATATTCAGCAGGGAATAAAATTGTGCGCTTACGCGTTTTCTTAATAGAACGATGTTAGACGTCATACGAGACAGCGCGTGTGCGCGGCATATTCGGCCCGCAAACATCTGGAGAACGGGATAATGAAATATAGGCACCTGACATTGCTGTGCGGCTTTAGCGCGCTCGTCGTGTCACAGGTGGCTTTTGCCTTCCCCGATGTCTCCCAGATAGCTGACGCGCGCCCCCCGGGGCGGACATCCGCGCATGCAGAGAGCGCCTTGTTTGCTAATTTCGGGCCTGAAGAAGATGAAGCCGAAGATCAGGCTGAAGATGAAGCCGAGGAAGAGGCCGAAGAGGAAGCTGAAGCACAAGCGGAAGCTGAGGCAGAAGCGCAGGCAGAAGCGGAAGCCGAGGCCGAGGCTGAGGCAGAAGCAGAAGAACAGGCTGAAAAAGAGGCCGAGGATCAGGCCGAAGAGGAAGCTGAGGCACAAGCGGAAGCGGAAGCAGAAGCACAGGCTGAGGAAGAGGCTGAAAAGCAGGCGGAAGAGGAAGCTGAAGATCAGGCCGAAGAGGAAGCTGAGGCACAAGCGGAAGCGGAAGCAGAAGCACAGGCTGAGGAAGAGGCTGAAAAGCAGGCGGAAGAGGAAGCTGAAGATCAGGCCGAGGAGGAAGCTGAGGCACAAGCGGAAGCGGAAGCAGAAGCCCAGGCAGAAGCGGAAGCAGAAGCACAGGCCGAGGAAGAGGCTGAAAAGCAGGCTGAAGAGGAAGCCGAGGACCAGGCCGAAGCGGAGGCTGAGGCGCAGGCTGAGGAAGAAGCGGAAAAGCAGGCGGAAGAGGAAGCTGAAGCGCAGGCTGAAGAGGAAGCCGAGCAACAGGCCGAAGAGGAAGCGGAAAAGCAGGCCGAAGAAGAGGCCGAAGAAGAGGCCGAAGAGGAAGCAGAAGAACAAGCCGAGGAAGAGGCGGAAGAAGAGGCCGAAGAGGAAGCAGAAGAACAAGCCGAGGAAGAGGCGGAAGCGCGAGCTGAAGAGGCTGAAGAATCGGCAGAGGACGCACTGGAAGCGGCCGAGGATTTCTCACGGTTCGACGATGATGACGACCACGAAGGCCACAGGGAAGACGAGTTTGATGACGACGATATAGTCGAACGCCTGAACGCCGTTGAAGGTCGTGACAGGGATGCCCGGCTTGACACGCAGATTGATGATGACAGGGAGGCCCGTGTCCAGAGGTTGTCTGGCGCGGACCATAGGGCCGTAGAGGCCATCGTGGCAGAACGCGAGATGTTTGAGATTGAAGAAGAACTCGGCGCGACTTTTGTCGCAGACGAAGTGCTTCTGCTTGCTGAACGTGAAGCCGCAGAGGCGATAGACCTGTCGTCGTTTGAAGACCGCAACGTGGAATATCTGGCTGGTCTCGACATGGTTCTTGTGCGTGCTGGCAGGTCTGGCGCCCCGGAACTGCAGCGCGACATTGATGATTTGACGGCGGCCCTTGAAGGCGGTGCTGTGGACCGCAACCACCTTTATGTGTCGGAAAACTCTGTCGGCCCGGACATGGCCGCAACATCTTCTCCGGCCAGCATGGCCAGGGCCCTGGGCTTTGACGCCCATGCCGTTCCAGGGCTGGTGATCGGGCTGATCGATACGGCAGTCGACACAAGCCACCCATTGTTCCCGACAGAATCGATCATTGCCCGGGACTTTGTCAGCTATGATGCGCCCAGGCCGCAAGAGCACGGCACGGCAGTGGCCAGTATCATGGTTGGCCAGGGGCAACAGGACCCGTTCGGGCTTCTTCCGGGGGCGACCCTATATTCCGCAAGCGTTTTCCTGGAGACGGGCACGGGGCACAAGGTTGCGACCGCGGAAAGTCTTGTGCGAGCGCTTGACTGGATGCTGCAGAAAGAGGTTGCGGTGGTGAACATGAGCCTTTCTGGTCCAAGGAACCAGCTTCTGGAAATTGCAGTCCGCCGGTCGATAGAACGCGGCATGACAATCGTTGCCGCTGTTGGAAACGCCGGTCCGGGGGCGGCGCCCCTCTATCCCGCAGCGATTGAACCGGTCGTGGCCGTTACGGCTGTTGACGGTGAAGGCCGTGTGTTCCTGCGCGCCAACAGGGGGCAGCATGTAGACCTGTCCGCGCCGGGTGTGGCAGTTTTCACCGGCGATGCGGCAGGAAAATACAAGGCCAACACCGGTACTTCGATCGCATCGCCATTTGTGGCGGCCATGCTGGCACGGCTGGCGTCGGAAGAATATCAGGGTGAAGTCACAACAGCATTTGAGGCCATCAAGGCCCAGGCCACGGACCTTGGCAAGCCGGGGTTTGATGAAGTCTACGGCTATGGTCTCGCCAGAACACACTCAGAATAAGAACACATTCAGATTAAAAGGGCTCAGGGAATAATTATGTGGAACGCGCGCGAAGTCGTACAATGGGTTGTGCTTGCAGGGGCTTGTTCGCTGGCAACTGCCGGTGCAGCGAAGGCGGAAAACAGCCTGGAAATCGACCTCGAGGTTGGGGGCGAATATAACGACAACGTCACCATCGATTCCATCGATAGCACCAGCCGCCAAGGCGACAGCCTGTTACGTATCAATGGCGCCATCGGCGCACAGGTGTTTGAGAAAGGCGATACAAGCCTGAGCGGTCGATACAGCTTCTTCCAAAGCGTGTATCAGGACCTTTCAAACTTCGATCTGCAGATCCACGGCCTGTCCGCCCGCCTGAAAAGCAAGGTGGGCAAGGTGAATGTCGGCGGTAGCTACCGGTATGACCACATCCGGCTGGACGGCGCAGCATTTCTGGGCGTCCATTCGGTGGGCCCCGATATCGGATTGCTGATCGCCAAGAAAACCTATCTGACCGCCAGTTACCAGTTCAGGCAGCAGACCTTCGCAGACCCATTGCGGTCAGAACGGAACGCGGATCGGCACAGCGCCGATGCCAAGCTATATTTCCTGCTGGACGGCACCAAGAACATCACAACAGGCTACCGCATCAGTCGCCAGACTGCCGAGATCGACAGCTTGTCCTACTGGGGGCATACCTTTGACGCAGGCTACAAGCATCCGTTCAAGCTTGGCAGCAAAGAAGCCACCTTCAGGCTTCGCTATCAGTACCGCCAGAAAGACTATACCGGCTTCGACGCGGCGATTGGCGATGAACGCCAGGACAAGCGCCATACTGCCAGGGTGAGCCTGGAGATTCCCCTGACTGAAAAGCTGGAACTGGGGGCTGAATATAAATATGTGTCTTCAATATCCAACCTGCCGGTCGCGGACTATACGGGCAACTCGGTCCGGGCATCCTTGAGCTGGTCGTTCTAATCCGCCTAGCGACAGCTTTGGGTCAAAAGCGGACTCTTTGCTAGGAGCTTTTAGCCGTCTGCTTCTGTCGCCTAAGCCGTCACAGCGCAAATTCGTGCTGGGCAGTTACGCCTAATCAAGTAGTATCAGCGGTGAAAGCTTAAGGGTGTTGATCATTTCTCTGGTCTTCACCAGTACAGATTTTTCGTTTTAGTTTCTGAGTATATCGCGTTGTGAACATTTGGGCATAGACATGAGCAGGACCTTCAAGTTCCCATCCTTCTGCGACTAGCGAGTCGATTAAGTCGTCAATCCCCTCATATTCCTTATTTCGCCATTCAATCGTCTTGTATTCATATTTTGTCAACTTGCTTCTCCTGCCTTTGTATCGGACACTCTAGCAAAAGTTTAAGAAAAGCTGGAGCGGCCTGCTTCTGAGGTCAAAAGAGTTTCAATTTGATTTTGACCGCTGTGGAGGATTTTGGTGAACCAACATGCATCATTCAAGGTATTGCTGTCCAAGTATGCTCACCAGTTGGGTATGAGCGAAGCTGAGTTCATGGAAAACATACTTTGTCAATGTACTCCAGAAGATGGCTGGTCACAAAAACAGCTGGAGTATCTCTACGAATTAGATGAGTGCCTCAGATTTATGCGTGATTGGTATGATGAACCTTCAGAAATTTGGACTTGGTTTTTGGAGCAGCCGATCTCGGCATTTGGCGGGGAAACGCCCCGAAATGTTTTTCTTGGACCTAGCGGCCCCAATAAACTTAAGGTCTACTTGGCTGGAATTAATGATGGCGGTTTCGCTTGAATACAGCTGGCTCTGTGTGTTTTGGGGATTTCGGCAAACATATTGACACAATCCAGCCGGCTTACCTTTGATTTGAACGGGAAGTTGTTTCCTCCCCCGCTTTAACCTTGGGGCGATACTCGCTTCAAATGATGCTTGTCGCCTAAGGGGGCAAAGGTTAAGAATTGCTTGGTTGTATTGACGTACTATCCATTTTGAGGCGAATGCTCTCAATCGCAGTATTAATGTCCAAACCAATAATCTCTGAGAGTTTTATAAACTCAATCACGTCCAGCCTACGTTCTCCTGATTCGATTTTGGAGATATCCGCTTGAACAAGCCCCATATGTTCGGCAACAGCTGTTTGAGGTAGATTGGCTTTTTCCCGAGCTTCCTTCAGCATTTTTTGCAATTGCTGTTGGCCTGGTGTCCGTAATGATTTTCGAGATCCTGCTGCCATCGGTATGGGCTCCTTTCCCACACCTAGTACTTCTTCTTGTTGGATATTCGATTTTCGAATAGTATGGTTCTAACGGGGTCCTGGATTCGGAGATTATTAAGGTGGGTTATAGTCTTGAGCGTGTAAGTGATGGTGCTGGAGATGCCGGGCCAATGTCTCTGTTGTTGAAAATGAAATCAGATGGAACGGTTGTTACTGAAGACGGGAAACCAAAAGTAGGTTTTCATGTCCGTGTTGGTGCGCCCTATACAAGGAGTTACGAAGCACGCGATTATTGGACAACGACTGTGGTCCAGGAAATCCTTGAAGAGGCTGAAGGGTACGTAAAGTTTCGAACTCGCAACTCTGTATACGTATGGCGGGCAAGGTAGAGTTGGGCGAATGGCACCCCTGGATTTTAGATCATCCACAGTAACCAAAGATACTCTGCATATCGTGATCACAAATGCCGCTCTCCAGCATGGATCTGCGAGGGTGCAGGAGATGATTGACTCTTTCCTGGAGGTTGCCACGGAGGCAGGAGTAACTTTTTTAGGTAGATCTGCAATGCAGCAGAAGGTCGAGCAGGTTAGGCAATACCTTAACGACAGCGCATGAACTTTCTATTTGCTCTTGCAAATTAGCTCTGAACCAATGTTTGGTTGCTCTGTGACAAAGCTTCTTAGCTGTTTGGGGCTAAATGATCGGTTTCAGCGACGCCCTTAGTGCTTCAATTTCGTCTGCATGGACAAGAGCTTGGTTTCCTGAAATTCCCCCTTTGACGCGCGACCCGTCAAACTTTAGATCAAAACGCTCCAAAACGTCTTCATCAGTTAGTCGCCCTAACAAGTTTCGCAGGCTGTCTAAATGATCAGGCAATGAAATTTGGTCTTTGTTTTTTGCCTCGTTTCTCGAGTTGGAGCCTTCTCCTTTTAGTTCTTCGAGTGAAATCGCAAGACTTGGGAATTTGCTTAGCTGCCTCTTCAGGAGGCGGAGTTCCTTAATAGCGTCAAGACCTTCTTGAATTTGAACTGCAATGAAATTTCGGTCTTCAAATGAATGTATCTGAGCCAAGATATTGCTGATTTTGATGGAGGCTCTTGAACTACCTTTTTTTACTGGTATGCGATTTAGGCGCTCATCTTCGCGCGCTGAAATATACTGGCGCATTAGTGGGTTGCGATTAACACTTGATCGACTTGGGCCACACAGATTTAGCTGCAATCTTGCAAGCTCAACAGTGGACGTGTTGATTTTCTGCGGTAAGGTGAACCTGTGCCCAAAGCGCTTTTTGAATTCTTTTGCAGCTTTTCCGGTTTCAATTCGATCACAGATGTCCTTGAGGCCATCTAATTGTTTCCGTTTCAGTTTGTGGTTTGGGTAGCGGTCCAAATCTGAAATCATCGATGTTAAGAGCTTCTCGCTAAGCATCATTGTTGGCACCTCCGAATAAACTAGGTCGTTCTAGCATAGTGTGCATTTGATCGAATTGGCTTTTCAGTGTAGGCAAATCTGTAATTTTGTATTCACCGGTAATCAGTTGTTCGACGTAGGGAGACTCAGAGATTAAGGAGCAAAGTGAGTTCATTGCCTCGCAATTCTCTTGATCCGTTAGTTTGAAGAATAATTCTTCCATATTGTTCTGGCGCGCGATTTTTTTCAAAATCTCATTCCGGCGCATTACGATCGAATCTGGGACTTCGTGGTCGGCGTCGAAATGTAGGCTCGCCCCTGAAATGACGTTTTGAAACAGTGTGAAGTCGTTTACCTCCTTGTGAATGAGCTTTAGAGGTGCTTGATCTCGTATGACTAATGCTCCTTGCTCTTTGTTTTTGATTTGCAGGCACTTCACAATGGTCCAAAACTCTGTTGTGACTTCTTTGAAGAGATGGTCCCTCTCTCTCTCAAGCCTTTCTGCCTCAAGCCGCAACTTATACGCTCGGTGCTGCTCTCCATTTTGCTCAAACTCTTCAGACTTAGCGCGGATTTTTTGTTCTGATGATATTGAAACTTTACATTCCGCAATCAAAGAGTTGTATCGCCAAACCAGGCCGGAAAGGAAAGCTGGTCCAGTTATGCGGAATCGACACGATGAACACGCTCGTGGCCTGAAAACGTTTGCATGCTGACTTTGTGGTGTTGTTGGGTGCGCAGAACAGTCAGCACCGGGGCAGATGCCGTGCGCAAAGATGTCAGGAGACAGTCGCCGTTTAACCAATTCCCTAAGTGCAATATTGGCATCTTCAGTTTCTAGGCTTGTATTCCCAATTGCTTCAAATATTTGGGCGGCAACTTGTTCTGGGCGGTCATCGCTTTCTAGGCTTTGTCTAACTTTTCTGCCAAAGTGTCGATGTGTCTCATTGATTGCATTGACAACATCCGTGGTATTTGGCGAGTCATAATAGAAAGTCATAAGTATTGACTTATGCCCCACCAGCGAAGCCACGATCTGTGGCGAAAGGCCTTTTTCCAGCCATACGGTAATGTTGGTTACGCGTATTGCGTGGATATTCCAGCGTGGGGCTCCGTCGACGAGAAATGCCCCTTTTCTACCTGTTTTCTCAAGGTATAGGTTTTCACAGTGCACCAGCAAGTTATGCCAGTAGCTGTCAAGCATACCCGCCGACACAGTCTTTATTCTACCTTTGTTTTTGGGGTCGCGAAACAGTGGGTATGTCTCTAGGAACATGTCGGCATTGCCGCCTTGTACTTCCCGGTTTTTCATTATTTTCAATGGGCCGGTGATAGGAAAATATCTAATCTGCCACTCTCGCATAGCCTCGAGAAATTTGGCGGTTTCTGGATCAATGTATGGAACCTGATAAGGGCCAGTTTTTGAGTCGATGAAGTGTAAACCTAATACGTCGCGTCCATCTGAAATTGTGGGGGCTGCAAAACTCCTAAGCACTCCTTCCTGACGGTCAGTTGAAGCTATCAGCAGTTGGTTCTCATCACTCTCACCTTTGTGATTAACAAGGTAGCCATCGCCTTCACCACTATCTATATGCCGGGCATCAGAGGACCTCGCACCTGATGTGAGGATGAAGTCGAGCAAGGTCGGCACGGCTGGGAAAAAGATATTCCGACGCATTTCAACCGAAGGATCAAATACGCTTCGGCAGTATAGCGGACTCCCCAATCGAGAGTGTCGGAGAGACCGGGCAAATGCAAAATCATCTTTGCGGTTCTCCGCCAGTATAAAATCATATAGCTCCCGTGGAATGGAATCGCGTACCGTTTTCGCATGCTTGACATACTTATGTCCAAAAGTGTCGATGCTTCTACTTATTGGGAATGCAGGCAGGTCTAAGTTATACATAGAATCTGCAAGTTTGATGGCCTTTTCGAGGTCGCGGATTGCCTGCTCTTTGACGCCGCTAGATAAGGGTGTCGTTGTAAGAAACTGCATAAAGGTGAAGCTTGGTGATCCCAACTTTATGTGCAGATTTCTGTCCAACTCCGAAAAGTCCCTAGGAAACTCTTCTCCCTCCTCGTTCTTTAGCTTGAGGAGGTATATCAGCCAAAGATGCACGCTTCGCTTATATGTTTCTAGAGTTTTCCGTTTGAGCTTGGGCGCAATCTCTCGAAACATCATTGCCCAGTGTTTCAGTTCCTCAGGAAATGCCTTTGGGCAGGGGAAACCAGCAAGTTTTTCAAACGTTCTGTATTTGGAAGTTTCGGGCGAAATGACCCACGAAAACAAGCCCCCAGAATAAGCGGAGTTTAGTCTTGCACTGCCACCAAAATAATCACCATGAACGACCTCGTTAGGCGGAACAGAGAAAAAATGCCCAATTTCAGAGTGTATGCGGTTTAGAAGGCTGTAATTATGTTTCTTATTCACCTCTGTTGCGTTCTTAGTTTTTTTGAATTCGAAAAGTGATTGGTAAAATTCCTGCGGGTTTGCTGACTTGAGAAAGTCCGGGGTCAAGAGAAGGCTCCTGAGCGTCAGCTGTGGAACATCTTTGCTTATGCTCCTAGTTGCCTTGATTGCATGACTAAGAAGCGGGTGTCTGTCGGCGGCTAACAGGTGAAAGAATATGAAGCCGCGAAAAGGGTTGAAACCATTCCGCAGGTAATGACTCCCTTCCAAAGTGTCGGCGCTTGACCAAGTTGCATGTCCCTCCGAAAAGAGGAACAGTGCAATCCAGATTGGTGCAAGATTGACACGATGCTCTTTGGGAGAGATAGAGGAATTGTGTTGAAGGGATCTATCGAGAGTTTGTTGAAACGAGGCTGGATTGTCGGTTGAGTTTTCTAGCTCGCGAAAGTCGAGAAAGTATTGCTGCGACCAAATTCTCGACTCAAAAATTTCATAGTTGGAAAGTATGTCGTTGAGCAACGCTCGTTGTTCAGAAAGGTCCAAATTCTGAATCACCTGCACCATGTTGATGTTGCTTGCCTTGAGGCGCCGCATCGGTGTGCCTTTGACGGTCTTGGGGAGTATCCCAAAGTTATTCATGTTTTCTGAAATTTTGAGTGTTTGAAAGAAGCGCAGTTTAGACGCGTGTTCTGATGTGAAACCAAATGCTACCTGATCCGGCAGTCGGCTGAGTTTAGGAACAAGGTGCCAATAGAAGCCTGACGCTTCGAGCCCATCTCGAGTAAGAGATAGTCCAGCCTTCAGTGCATCAAAGATTCGCTTTTTACCCTTCGCGAGAGTAACTTGAGCATTTGATATGTCGCGCAAAACTATCATTATTTTGATTCCAAATCTAAGGATGACAATTGCTGACTGACTGAAGCAATAAGGCTGCCATACCTCAATTGGCTTTCCAGTTTAGTGTGACCCAGCATGTGCTGAATTGTTCGCGGTGAAAGGCCTAACTTGGTTGCATTTGCGACAAAGTGATGCCTTAGAGCATGAATGTTTCGGTTCTCTTGGTGAGCCGTTAAGCCAACTCTTTGAACTGCGCGGACCCAAGCTCTTTCGACGTTTGAGATTGTTGTGGGCTTGCCAAACGCTTTGTGATTTCTCCTTGAAATATTGCAGAAAAAGTACGGATGAAACGCGCTCGTTCTATATGTCTGAAGGTGCTCTTTGATCTCGTTAACTGCCGCATTGAACTGCATCAGCATTTTTTGGGGGGCGACGAAAAATACGGGGGCAAAGCCAAGCATGTGGAGTGGTCGTGTGCCTTTCCATCCTGCATAATAATATGTGTTGTTGGGTAGCCTATTGCGAGGTGTCAACTGGTAGCGACTAGCTAGATGTTCGATTCGGGTTTTGCTCTTGTCGCCAAAGCTACCCAAGAATCGCGAATGAGACGGATGACATCTCAGAACCAGTGGCATTGAAGATGGAAACTCTGATATTTCAGCCCAATCTGATGAGGGTCTGATGTCTATTTGCCAAAAATGCAATGGTTCTGAGCGCCTTAGCCCCCCGTAACCATAAAGAATGAATAATGACTTGAAGACTGGATTGGGTTCTCGGTTGATGATCTCTTCCAGATCTGCAGAGCTGATGGCTCGTTCCGTCCTGGAAAGGTCAGGTTTGGGAAGGGGGCGGAGCAGAGAAGGAAGTTTGATCGTTTTTTTCTCGAAGATTTTGTCCCAATGTTCACGTTGAGTGTTTAAGTGGAAAAGGAAGTCTGCGGCTGATCTGGCCTTATAAGCGTTGTTAATGAAACTGGTTTTTTTCATTTTTGTTGAAGCGGCTCGAAAGTTGGTGTGCCCCAGTTCTTGTTCGCAATAATCGAAAAAGTTTATGATTTCAGTGAATTCTATGCGGGCGGTAGCCTCACTAACTGGCTGCCACTTCAGCGCCATCCATTCTTCAGCGTCCATCGTGAGCGTGCCAGATATTCTGACCAGGCAATATATGGCAAGAAGTCTGGATAGTAAGAAGTCGTCTGCGATTTCGTTGACTGAGCAAATATCAAATATATTGATTAGCCGTTGGACTGTTCTGGCAATGCTTCTAGCCTTTGTCGCGGAGATACTTCCGCATTGTAGGCGGAAGTATAGATAGTCTGAAAGTTCCCAGTAAATACCTTGCTGCTTTCCGTTGAGAATGAACAACACAGGCACTTGAATTGGTGACACATTTTTCAGGTGAATGCTCATTAGAGGCAATAGTGTTAGGGATGTTGTTCTCATGCCATCCTCAGAAGAACCTGTTATAAAATATAAGTATAGGCTGCATGGCCCCTTCCAAAATAGCAATGGGCTGACTGCTAAATAATGATACAAAAAGATACAGTATATATTAGGCTTCGACACCAAGGTGATGCGCAAGGTTATCGCTATCCGCAAGATGGATCAGGCCGACCGGCAGGAGCAGGAAGCGCTTCTGGATGTGTACCTGCACGCCATTGAAGGCGGCCAGATGCCGGAAGCCGCACCAGCCGCACCGGGCGAAGGCGACGACGAATAGGCTTTGGTCCTATTGCTCAAGTAATGAGAAGGCGCTGGTTTCAGCGCCTTTTTTAATGGCCGGGTTATCCCTCCCGGGCTTCAGCCGCCAGTTCTGCGTCGCGCGCCAGCACCTTATGCCAGATAGGGTCGAGGCCTTCGATCTCAAGCCCGAACAGCGCCTTCAACGTCTCCCGGTAATCGTCAAGGTCCACGATCGTGCGTTTGCTGCTGCCGCCTGCGCGGATGGTTTTCAGCACGCGTCCCCGCATGATCTCAAGCCGGTCCGGGAAGTGCCGCTGGCACACGGCGTTCAGCACAAAGACTGACTCTGGCGAGCTCTGCAGGCGCTGGCATTGTCGCGTCAGCAGATCGGCGTCAGCCTGTTCTTCGGTGAAGTCGAATGACGGGGCCGCGCCGTCCGGGTGGTTATGCAGCCGCCACCAGCGGTCGTCCAGCTTTTCAAGCGCGAACCGCCACTGCCGCTGCTTGAATGGGCCCTCCTTGAGCGGTGCTGGTTCGACCATGCCGTCGCCAAAGCCCACGTCAGCCAGATAGCGCACGCCTTCAAGGTCCACCAGGAGCGCCAGGTGATTGCCCACCATCTCGTCCCCCAGAAGCGCGCGCCTGACACCTGCGGCCACGCGTGTGACGGAAAAGCCGATTTCGCCCAGGGCCCAGCCCATCAAGCCGTTCATTTCATAGCACCAGCCGCCGCGCCCGCGCCTGACGATCTTCTCGAACGCATCAGGCACCGCGATCCCGATGGGCACACCGGCTTGCACATCCAGGTTTTCATAAGCGATGGCGTCGCTGTGCAGGCGGTGGATGCGCTGGAACGTCTCAAGATCAACCTGAGGTAATCCATTGAATCCAATACGTTTTAAATATGCATCCAATTGCATAATGGCATTCCCACAATAGTTTGCCTTTGTGCCAAAAGTAGTTGGACACGGGCCCCATAGATTGGCAATCTGAATCCTGATGGGGCAACAACTTGTAAAGTGACCACCCTTATTGTGTCTCTTCCTCCGGCTCATGAAAAGCTGTTAAAATATTATCGCGGCCTGATGCAGGATGCAGGCGGTGCCATTCCGCTTCGGTCGGCTGTTCATCCATCCGATATCAAGCCGATGCTACCCTGGATCGCGATGGCGGAACGGCAGGGGCCACGGCATCTGGTGCCAACCATTATCGGCAGCGCGGTAGACGAGATTCTGCAAGCCAGCTTCACCGGTGTGAACCTGTTCGAATATTGGGACGAAGACATGTTCGATCCCATGGACACTTTTTATTCCAACATCACCGATGTGCCCTGCGGCGGTTACAATGTTCGAACGCTGGTGGGGCAAAACGGCCTTCAGCGCCTTTATCAAAGCTCCATGTATCCGCTTAAAGGGCGCAGCGGCAAGATCGACCGGTTGATCGGCATTATCTCGGTTGCGAAATCGGAGCCGCTGCTCTCAAGGTTTGGCAAGCCCAAGGATATCAAAACGCTGGATGTGGCCCATATCGATTATATCGACATTGGTTTCGGCGTGCCTGAGGGTATTTGAACCATCCGCTGATCCGCGGTAAAATGCGCCATGTTTCATGACAGGACAGAGGCTGGAAAACTGCTCGCCGAACGCCTTCAGGCGTTTGAAGGGCAGGATGCGCTGGTAATCGGGCTGCCGCGTGGCGGTGTGCCGGTGGCCTATGAGGTCGCAAAGGCGCTCAACGCGCCGCTTGATATCCTGCAGGTGCGAAAATTGGGGGCGCCGGGCCAGCCGGAACTGGCCGCCGCTGCAGTGGCGGAAGGAAATCCGCCGCACTTGGTGCGCAACCGCGAGATTGTCACCTTCTTCAATATCTCTGACGCCTATCTTGAAAGCACAGCCGCCGACATGCTGAAAGCCATGGCAAAACGGCGGCTTGAGATGGGCGCGGGCGACGGCCCTTTGAATGTACGTGACCGCATGGTGATCCTGGTGGATGACGGCATCGCCACAGGCGCCACGGTCAAGGCGGCGATTGAGGCCATCCGCGCGGGCGGTGCGAAGCGCATTTGTCTTGCGGTTCCCGTTGCACCGCCAGAAACCGTGCTTGAGATGCGCCGCCTGGTGGATGATGTCATTTGCCTTGAAACGCCTGAATATTTCCGCGCCGTTGGGGCGCACTACCGGATTTTTGATCAGGTCAGCACAGCAGAGGTCGCCGACATCCTGGCCAGTTACCGCGCGAATTAGACGCTGGTGTGATCCTCAAAGTGCCGGAGCTTTTCTGGCAGGTAGGCATCTGCCATGGTGACATCCTCTGGCCTGCCGGTTGTCAGAAGCCGGATGTGGCCTGATCCGTTTTTCTGGAATTCCGGATGCCGCGCCAGATAGTCCTTTAGCGATTTCGCGACGATTTCCGGCTGGGACAGAAGCTCTGTCGATGCGGGCAGGGCGTCACGGAAATAGTCCCGTACCAGCGGAAAATGGGTGCAGCCCAGCACAGCGGCATCTGGGGCAGGTACTTCTGCCAGCACTTCACTGATAAAGCCATTGATCAGACCGCGCATGGGGGCTTCCCCGGCACCGCCTTCAATCGCGTCCACAAGACCCGGGCAGGCCTTTTGTACCAGGGCGACATGCGGGGCACGCTTGTTCACTTCATCAAGGTATGAGCCGCTTTCCACCGTTTTTCGTGTGGCGAACAGAAGGATTGACCGGTCCCTCAGTTTGTCGCCGTTCGGGTGCTCCTGGCTCCAGGGCACACCGGTCAGCGCCTCCACCATGGGCACAAGAACGCCAAGAATGCGTTTGTTTGGGTGGGCTTGCGGCAGCCAATCCTGCTGCAGGGTCCTGAGCGCGATGGCGGCTGCCGTATTGCAGGCCAGGACGACAAGGTCACATCCCGCATCAAAAAGGGTTCCGATGCAGTCGCGCGTCATGTCCACGATCTGCTCGTTCGACCGGTGCCCATATGGCGCGTTGGCGTGGTCGCCCAGATACAGGAAATCCTGGTTTGGCATGGCTTCATGCAGGGCTTCAAGGATGGTAAGCCCGCCCGAGCCGGAATCAAAAACGCCAATCATCAGCGCGTGCGCCCTTTGCTTAAGTGTCGAGACCGTATTCAGCTACTTTTCGATACAGTGTTGACCGGCCAATGCCAAGCCTTCGTGCGACTTCGGCCATCTTGCCGTCGTACCTTTCAAGCGCCTTGCGGATAATCTCCGCCTCCAGCTCATCGAACCGCTTGATATGGCCGTCACCGCTTTCGAGCGCCAGCAGCATGCCATCTGCCTGTGGCGCTTGTGTGGCAGGGCCGGGCCCAGGAGCAGAACCGGGCACAGTAGCGGGTTGGGGTTGAGGCAGGGTGGTCAGAGCGCCTGCGTTGGGTTGCAGATGCGGGAAATCGGCTGGCGTCAGGATGTCGCTGTCCGAAAGGATCACCGCGCGGAACAAGGCATTCTGAAGTTGGCGGATGTTGCCCGGCCAATCGTAGCTTTCAAGAAGCTTCAGCGTGTCCATCGACACCTGCTTGCGCGCAATGTCTTCCATGGCGGCGATCTGGTCCAGGAAATGTTCGGTCAGCGCCGGGACGTCGCTTTTGCGTTCACGAAGCGGCGGCAGGTGGATGGGGTAAACATTCAGCCGGTAATAGAGGTCTTCGCGGAAGGCACCGGTGGCGACGCGTTCCGCCAAATTTCGATTCGTTGCCGAAATAATCCTGATATCGACCTTGATCGACTGCCGCCCCCCAACGGGGTCGATCTCTTTTTCCTGGATCGCACGCAACAGCTTCACCTGCACATCCAGCGGCAGCTCGCCCACCTCATCAAGGAACAGGGTGCCGCCGTCGGCTTCCTGGAATTTACCGATACGTTTCTCGGTCGCGCCGGTGAAAGCGCCCTTCTCATGGCCGAACAGGATGCTTTCCACCAGGTTTTCCGGGATGGCGCCACAGTTCACGGCCACAAAAGGCGTGCCCGAACGGTCGCTGGCGTCATGGATGGCGTTTGCGAACACTTCCTTACCCACGCCGCTTTCGCCTTCGATCAACACTGGAATGGCGGCCTTGGCTGCTTTTTTGGCGAGGCCCACCGCGCGCTGCATGCTCTCAGATGTACCCACAAGGGACTGGAAGCCGATGCCGGTGGCGTGCCCCGCCATCTGATCGCGCATGGGGCCGATCTCACCCACGAGCGAGCTGGTCTTCAGCGCCGCCTCTATCGCTGTGCGGATACGTTCGGCGCTTGCGGGCTTTACGATAAAATCATTGGCGCCCGCGCGCATGGCGTCCACCACTGTGGTAATGGAACTGTGCGCTGTCAGCATGACAACCGGGAGGGCAGGGAACTTGGGGCGGATGGCATTGAGAACCTCAATTCCGTCCATGCCGGGCATGACCAAATCCAAGAGCACGACATCGACCTTGGGGGCCGCGCGGTCCATCAGCCGGTCTATGGCTTCCTGACCGCTCATGCATTTTTCAGCGCCAAAACCTGCCCGCGTCACAATGCCTTCCAAGAGTGTGATCTGGGTGATTTCGTCTTCGACTATTAGAACGCGTTCGCTTACCACTTTATGCCCCTGCCACCGAATCAAACTGTATCATTTCAGGACACTTGTTAACAAAGTGGTAATCATAAAATTTTACCGATCACTTTCTCTTCACATAACCATCACAAGAAATAATGTTGCTCATACGCGCAATTGCGCTACCCTTTCGTTTCAAGGCTCTGGCAGCTCGAGAGGGGCAAACCAGAAATATAAGTTTCAAGTGCTGAAGTGCCTGTTGTGTTGTCTTTAAAAAGTTCAGGGAGAACTGCTTATGAAACTGGCGGTCCTTCGGGAGCGGCGAGACGCGGAAAAGCGCGTTGCGGCCAGCCCCGAAACAGTCAAGAAACTGATCGGTCTCGGGTTCGAGGTCATCATTGAGGCAGGCGCCGGAGAAGGCGCCTCCATTCCAGACAAACAGTTTGAAGAGGCTGGCGCCACCATCGCCAAGGACCTCAAGGCTGCAGTGAAGGATGCCGACGTCATCTTTTCCGTGCAGGGGCTTGAGGCGGCGGACGCGAAGCATGCGAAAAAGGGCGCGGCCCAGCTTGCTGTGCTGAATCCGTTCGTGGAGCGTGACCGGCTTGACGCCTACGCCAAAGCGGGCTTGATGGCTTTCGCTATGGAGTTCGTGCCGCGGATCACGCGGGCACAGTCCATGGACGTTCTGTCATCCCAATCGAACCTTGCGGGCTATAAAGCCGTGCTGGACGGTGCGGCTGAATTCGGTCGGGCCTTCCCGATGATGATGACCGCCGCCGGTACGGTGCCACCTGCACGCGTTATGGTTATGGGCGCGGGTGTTGCAGGCCTTCAGGCCATTGCGACGGCCAAGCGACTGGGGGCAATCGTCAGCGCCACTGACGTTCGGCCTGCTGCCAAGGAACAGGTTGAAAGCCTGGGCGGTAAGTTCGTGATGGTGGAAGACGACGAAACCGCAGCGGCAGAAACCGCCGGTGGTTACGCCAAGGAAATGTCTGACGAGTACAAGGCCAAGCAGGCGGCGTTGATCGCCGAGACGCTGGCCAAGCAGGACATGGCCATCACCACGGCCCTGATCCCGGGACGCCCGGCGCCGAAGCTGATCACCGAAGAGATGGTGAAAAGCATGAAGCCTGGCAGCGTGATCGTGGACCTTGCCGTCGAGATGGGCGGTAACTGCGAACTGTCGGAACCTGGCAAGGTGGTGGAAGCGCATGGCGTTAAGATCGTGGGGCATAGGAACGTGCCGTCACGTCTGGCAGCGGATGCGTCCGCACTTTATGCCCGTAACCTGGTTCATTTCATTACACCCATGGTGAAGGAAGGCGCGCTAGCCTTCGACTTTGAGGATGAGATCATCCGCGAGTCGCTTGTCACCAAGGACGGCGCCGTTGTGAACGAGCGCCTCAAGGGGGAGAAATAAGATGCATGACATCATCGTAAATCCATTTATCCAGCAGTTCTCTGTTTTCCTGCTGGCGATCTTCGTTGGCTATTATGTGGTCTGGTCGGTCACACCCGCCCTGCACACGCCGCTGATGAGCGTGACCAACGCCATCTCAAGCGTGATCATCGTAGGTGCACTCATTGCCGCCGGGCCTGAAGCCATGTCGATCTCCAAGATCCTTGGGTCGATCGCCATCGGGCTTGCTGCCGTCAATATCTTTGGCGGCTTCGCGGTTACGGCGCGAATGCTGTCCATGTACAAGAAAAAGAAATAGGGGGCCGGCATATGACACAAATGCATGTGGACCTCACAGCCGTTGCCTACCTGGTGGCAGCTGTTCTTTTCATTCTCAGTTTGCGCGGGCTCTCCAGCCCGGAAACCAGCCGCCAAGGTAATATTTTCGGTATCATCGGCATGGTCATCGCGGTTGTGACCACGGTCTTGAACCCCGAGATCGTCTCCTATGACTGGATCATCGGTGCGATTGTTATCGGCGGGGCCATTGGCTTCGTGATTGCCCGCAAGATCGCCATGACCCAGATGCCCCAGCTTGTGGCAGCGTTCCACAGCCTTGTGGGCCTCGCGGCCGTATTGGTGGCTGCGAGTGCCTTCCTCAACCCGGTTTCCTTCGGGATTGCGGATGCCATGGGCCATATCCACACGGCCTCCAAGATTGAGATGAGCCTGGGCATTGCCATTGGCGCCATCACCTTCTCGGGCTCCGTGATCGCATTTGCCAAGCTGAACGGCAATATGTCCGGCGCGCCGATCATGCTGCCGGCGCGGCATATCATCAACATCCTGCTGGGGGTCGGCATTGTGGGCGGTATTGCCATGTTCGTGGTGGACCAGGACCTTGAGATCGCAGGCGTGCACATCTTCTGGATCGTGACCGCCCTCAGCTTCATCATCGGTTTCCTGTTGATCATCCCGATCGGGGGTGCTGACATGCCAGTGGTGGTTTCCATGCTGAACAGCTATTCCGGCTGGGCGGCAGCGGGCATCGGCTTCACGCTGGCGAACACGGCGCTGATTGTAACTGGTGCCCTTGTGGGCTCCTCCGGTGCCATCCTTTCCTACATCATGTGTAAAGGCATGAACCGGTCCTTCATCAGCGTGATCCTGGGCGGCTTCGGCGGTGACGGTGGCCCGGCGGTCGCAGGTGCTGCGGAAACGCGGCCTGTCAAGCAGGGCAGCGCGGACGACGCGGCCTTCATCATGAAGAATGCTTCCAAGGTGATCATTGTGCCGGGGTACGGCATGGCGGTGGCGCAGGCGCAGCACGCGCTGAAGGAAATGGGCGACATGCTGAAGGACGAAGGCGTTGAAGTGAAATACGCCATTCACCCTGTGGCGGGCCGGATGCCGGGGCATATGAACGTGCTGCTGGCAGAAGCAAACGTGCCGTACGACGAAGTGTTTGAGCTTGAAGACATCAACAGCGAGTTCGCTCAGGCCGATGTGGCCTTTGTGATCGGCGCAAATGATGTGACGAATCCCGCCGCCAAGACGGACCCGCAAAGCCCGATCTTCGGCATGCCTATCCTGGATGTGGAAAAGGCCAAGACGGTCCTCTTCATCAAGCGCTCCATGGGCAGCGGTTACGCTGGCGTGGAAAACGAGCTCTTCTTCCGCGACAACACCATGATGCTGTTCGCAGACGCCAAGAAGATGGTGGAAGAGATCGTCAAGGGCTTCCATTAGGGGCCATTAACGCGTTAGAAATGGGGCCGTCCCTGGCATAGGGGCGGCCTTTGTTGTTCAGGCGTGGTTCAGCGATGGCGTCATATGGTTTTGGCGAGGACAAGACGAAAGGGTTTAGCATGAAAAATCTGATGATGACGGTAGCGGCAGCGGCGGCTTTGTTGATGCCCGGCTCAGCTGCACTGGCTGAAGTGGAGGTTACCTTCGCTGACCGTCTGCAAGCCA
>Ga0209273_10000555_pt1 | contig 45828 bp, 38 predicted proteins | sample tdAd471_FD_187126 | JGI IMG/M metagenome (GOLD analysis project Ga0209273, IMG submission 187126) | Marine sediment microbial communities from the Atlantic coast under amendment with organic carbon and nitrate - tdAd47.1 (SPAdes)... | ecosystem: Environmental > Aquatic > Marine > Coastal >...
GACAGCATTTGCAGCATGGCCTGGTAACGGCTTGAGGCCGCTTCGTTTTCGCCCTGCTGGTACGTCTGCCAGCCCTGCCAGCCAAAGCCCAGGCCGAGAGCGACAATCACCGCCACAACAATGGAGCGACCATTCTCTTCCCACCACTTCTTCAGTGCCTCTACTTGCTCTTCTTCGCTGCGGTACTGTTCCACGTTAACTCGATCCTCTCGCTATATCCCAGTCTGCCAGCAATGCCCGCAGGGTTTGTTGCAGCTGTTCCAGAGCAACAGTCTGCTGCCCCGCCTGTTTGCCACTTTCGTCACGTAACGCTTTCAGGGTGACGGTACCGCTGGCGACTTCATCATCCCCCCAGACAAGTGCCAGCCTGGCTCCACTCTTGTCCGCTTTCTTGAACTGGCTTTTGAAGCTGCCGCCGCCGGTATGCTGCACGATTCTGAGGCCAGGGAAGGCATCACGCAACTGCTCACACACCGCCAACGCTTCGCGCTGCGCCCCTTCACCGGCGCTCACTATATATAAGTCTGCGGTCGGCTCCGGTTCCGGTTCCTGCGCGCTGGCTTGCAACAGCAGCACGAGGCGCTCTATGCCCATGGCAAAGCCGATCGCGGGAACAGACTTGCCTCCCAGTTGCTCCACCAGACCGTCGTAGCGCCCCCCCGCACATACCGTGCCCTGGGCGCCAAGCCGGTCAGTTACCCACTCGAACACGGTCTTGTTGTAATAATCCAGACCCCGCACCAATCGCGGATTTTCCACGTAGGCTACACCGGCAGCATCCAGCAGTTCCCTGACGCGGGCGAAGTCATCACGTGACTCCTGATCGAGGCAAGCACTCAGCACAGGTGCTTCGTCCAGCAGCGCTTGCGTTTGCGGGTTCTTGCTGTCAAGAATACGCAGCGGATTGCTGTCCAGGCGCCGCTGGCTGTCCTCATCCAGTTCCTCCCTGCGCTGCTGCAGATACTCGACCAGCGCCTGGCGATAGGCAGCGCGCGCTGAGAGACTTCCGATGGAATTCAATTGCAATTGCACGCCGTCCGCCACACCCAACTGTTGCCACAGGCGCGCGCTCAGCAAAATCATCTCGGCATCCATGTCCGGCGTCGACACGCCAAACGCCTCTACACCCACCTGGTGGAACTGTCTTTGTCGTCCTTTTTGCGGTCGCTCGTACCGAAACATGGGGCCCGCGTACCACAGGCGCCGGGGCGTGGTAAGCAGCCCGTTCTGGATAGCGGCCCTGACACAGCCGGCAGTGCCCTCGGGGCGTAACGTGAGGCTGTCGTCATTGCGGTCGTTGAAGGTATACATTTCCTTCTCGACTATGTCGGTCACCTCGCCGATAGAGCGCTTGAACAGATCAGTCTGTTCAACAATCGGCAGGCGAATCTCGGCGTAACCGTAACTGGCGACCAGCTCACGCACCACTGCTTCCACATACTGCCACGTGGGGGTTTCATCCGGCAGGATATCACTCATCCCGCGAATGGCTCTGATATTACTCACGCTTGCTCCGTCATCTACAGCCGCGTCAGGCTGATGTCTTGAGAATCAGCTTTTCGGCTTCTTCCGCTCGTTGTTGCTCCAGATGAGCCGCCTTGTCGCGTATGACTTTTTCCAGATGGTCGATGAAGTCATCGTTACTGATCTTGTGGTCCGGTTCCCCATCGACGTAAATCAGGTTATTGGGGGTGGCGCCGGTAAGACCAACATCAGCCTCACGCGCTTCGCCGGGCCCATTGACGATACAACCGATCACTGCAACATCCATATGTGTACGCACATCTTCGAGGCGCTGCTCCAGCGTATTCATGGTAGCGACTACGTCGAAGTTTTGCCGTGAACAGCTGGGGCAGGCGATAAAGTTAATACCGTTACTGCGCAGCTTCAGGCTCTTGAGGATTTCAAAGCCAACCTTGACCTCCTCCACCGGATCCGCGGCAAGTGATACGCGCAGGGTATCGCCTATACCGTCCATCAGCAGCATACCAAGGCCAACTGCAGACTTGACGGTACCACCACGCAAACCTCCCGCCTCGGTGATACCGAGGTGCAACGGCTGCTCGATCTGCTTGGCCAGCAATCGGTAGGCCTCGACCGCCATAAACACCTCCGATGCCTTCACGCTGACTTTGAAGTCGGGGTAGTTGTGCTTGTCCAGAATGTCCACGTGGCGCAGCGCAGACTCAACCAATGCCTCCGCCGTGGGTTCGCCGTATTTGCGCTGCAGTTCCTTGCCCAACGAACCGGCATTGACACCGATACGAATGGGAATCCCTTTGTCGCGTGCGCTGTTTATCACCTCGCGAACCTTGTCATCACGGCCAATATTGCCCGGGTTGATGCGCAGGCAGTCCACTCCATATTCTGCGACTTTCAGGGCAATTTTGTGGTCGAAGTGAATGTCGGCCACCAGCGGCACCTGGACGCGAGCGCGAATCTGCTTGAAGGCTTCCGCGGCATCCATACTGGGAACAGAAACACGGACAATGTCTGCACCGGCATCGGCAATAGCCTGCACCTGCGCGACTGTGGCATCCACATCGCAGGTTTCCGTGTTGGTCATGCTCTGCACACTGATGGGAGCGTCGCCACCAACGGCCACGTCGCCGACATATATTTTTCGTGAAAGCCGTCGCTTGATCGGAGATTCAGTCTTCATAATTTACCTGCCGGCCCGCCTTTGCGGGAACGGGTTTGTCGCTGGAACCAACCGTGGAGGACACCGCATCGCCCGTGCCCTGCCGCCACCACAGGGCAAATACCAGGAGCACCAGTATCAGCAGTCCCACCACCACGCCAACGCCTGTTCGCTGCAATTGCAGTGGTCGTGTCTGCACCGGCTTCTTTTTCTTTGCCCAGTGCTCGCGCTGTTGATCGAACGCTGCGAGCAGCTCGGCTTCGTCCAGTTTCATCAACTGGCCATACGCGCGCACATAGCCACGGGCGAATGCCGGGCTGCGCAAGGCTGTGTAATCATCGCGCTCCAGAATTCCCACATACCCGGGCATCAAGTTAAGCAGGTCTTCCACTTCCCGTTCAGACAGTTCGGTCTTGAGACGGGCGTTGCGCAACCGCGTACCCGGGGTAACAAACTCGTCAATCTGCGATGTCGTATCACTGGTCACGTCAGGGGTTCCGCTGATACGCCTCGTATTCCGGGGATTCAGGATACAGGTTGGACAGGGCCAGGGCGTAACTGCCTTCAGCGTCCCTGTCACCGGCTTCCCGCGCCAACCGAATGCCCAGCCACAGCCCGCGAGCTGATTGCTGCCGCACTATTGCGCGATAGGTGCCGTAATATTGTTCTGCAGTGCGAAAATCCCCCGCATCAAAACGTAATTGCGCCAGTTCCAGCAGAGCAATACTGTTGGTACGGTCCATAGTAAGTGCTCTACGGAAAGCTTCCTCGGCCGCCATGGAATCGAACAGCTGGAGACGGCATAGCCCGAGATTGACGAATGCACGGGGGCGGGCCTTATACAGCGTATCCTGCACTACAAATTCCAGCTGTTCGGCTGCTTCGTCATAGCGCTGCTGTGAGTACAGGAAGGTTGCATAATTATTGCGCGCGCGGGAAAACTTCCTGTCCAGCCTGATGGCTGTGCGATAGCTGTCCTCAGCCATCTCGAATTCGCCGGTGCTCTGATACACCAGGGCAAAAGCCTCATGCACCTCTGCATTATCAGGGTCTATATCGTACGCCAGTTTCAGGTTGCGCTTGGCGTTGTCCCAGTTCCCCTCGCCGATATACTTGCGCGCAAGTTCCACGCGCCGCTCCAGTGCTACCTCTGGATCAGCTTTCTCGGTAAATACGCTGTCCGTGGTCGTGATACATGCGCTGAGCACCAGGACCAGCCCCGCTACCGCAGCAAAACGCATTTTTTGGCCCATAGCTGTCACTGCCTCGCTCTCATCCCGTTTTGTTACCGTTAAGCTGTGCTGCCTCGCGATAGCGTTCACTGCGGCGGGTGCGGTCCACTACCTGACCAACCAACTGGCCACAGGCCGCATCGATGTCATCACCACGAGTAGTGCGCACGGTCACAATATAGCCCGCATCAACCAGCACTTGCCAGAATCGCGAGACCGCGTTGCCGCTGGGGCGCTGGTAATCGGACTGGGCGAAGGTGTTGAACGGGATAAGGTTTATCTTGCACGGGAAATCGCGCAACAGCTGCGCCAATTCCTGCGCGTGCTCGCGCTGGTCGTTGACGCCGGCGATAAGCGTATATTCTATCGTTACTACCCGTTTTTTATCTGCCTGGGCGTCGATGTAGTTGCACGCACTCTGCAGCAGGCGGGCAATCGGGTATTTGCGGTTGATGGGCACCAGCTCATTGCGCAGCGCATCATTCGGGGCGTGCAGGGAAATAGCCAGCGAAGCCTCGCTCACTTTCGCCAATTCGTCCAGCGCGGGCACCACACCTGATGTACTCAGGGTCACCCGGCGCTTGGAAATACCGTAGGCGTTGTCCTCCATCATCAGGTCCATAGCCGCCACCACATTGTCATAGTTGAGCAGGGGTTCGCCCATGCCCATCATCACTACATTCGTTACCACCCTGCCTTTACCGGTCTGGAAAGCGTCGTAGGACTTGATCGCCAGCCATACCTGACCGATGATTTCCGCAGCGGTTAAATCGCGCTGAAAACCCTGCTTGCCGGTAGAACAGAAACTGCAATCAAGGCTGCAGCCTACCTGCGAAGAGACACAAAGCGTGGCACGTTTGCCATCGGGAATCAGCACGGTTTCCACCAGGCCGCCTCCCTCCACGCGAATAGCCCACTTGCGGGTGCCATCGCTGGAATCATGCTGACTGACGATCTCTGGAGGACGAATCTCGGCTTCGATCGCGAGCTTCTCCCGCAGGGACTTGCCCAGGTTACTCATCTGTTCAAAGTCCGTGACGCCATGATGGTGTATCCACTTCAGCACCTGGCGGGCACGGAACTTCTTCTCCCCTATATCGAGGAAATACTGTTCCATGGCCGCCAGAGGCAGCCCCAGCAGATTGACCCTCGCGGGTTCCGGCTGCAGGGCCTGGGCGGAAGAGGCAATAACGGACGTCACGTCGGTTTAGCGCTCGCAGATTTCGCTGGCAGCGAAGAAGTAGGCGATCTCGCGCTCAGCAGACTCGGGGGAGTCTGAACCGTGTACCGCATTGGCATCGATACTGGAGGCAAAATCGGCGCGGATGGTGCCTGCGGCGGCTTCCTGCGGGTTGGTCGCTCCCATCAGCTCACGGTTTTTGGCGATAGCGCCCTCTCCTTCCAGCACCTGCACCACCACCGGGCCTGAGGTCATGAAGGCAACCAGGTCTTTGAAAAAGGGGCGCTCACGGTGCTCGGCATAAAAGCCACCGGCAACCACGTCGGACAAACGCAGCATCCTGGACGCGACAATCTGCAGGCCATTGTCTTCAAAACGTGAGTATATTTTGCCAACGATATTCTTGCTCACAGCATCGGGTTTGATGATAGACAAGGTGCGTTCTACTGCCATGGGGGGATCTCCGTTCATCATGGTACAAAGGTAAACGCCCGCCCCGCGACCAGCCTTTGAGGCGCCGCGCAGGCAGGTATGGATAAAACCGCGCAATTATACGGATTTTAGGTAGGGGTTTCACCCCGAACAGGGCCAGGGGGCTGGAATAAACCGGCGTTTTATCAGCAGCTTGCGAGCGTTGCTAATAATACCGTAGAAATCACTCCAATTCCTCGATCCAGGCGGCCTGGATGGCCTCCAGAATCTTCTCGCCACAGTGATCGGGGTGGTCGTCAAAACCGGGCAGGGCCAGGACCCAGGCCCGCAAATCAACAAAGTTGACGCTTAGCGGATCAACGTCCGGCCTGGCTTCCGTGAGCTCGATTGCGATGTCATTGATATCCGTCCAGCGCATGGTTGTTACCCTCCTGATCTTCTTTCGCGACCTGTCACCTGACTGTTGACGCCAGGGGCCGGCAGCGGCACATCAATGCTGCTCAGACACCATATTGATGGTGTATCGCGGTATTTCCACCACCAGATCCTGATCGGCTATCACCGCCTGGCAGGAAAGTCGTGACTCCGGCTCAAGACCCCAGGCCTTGTCCAGGTAGTCGTCCTCAAGCTCATCCGGCTCTTCCAACGAGTCATAGCCCTCGCGGACGATCACGTGGCAAGTGGTGCAGGCGCAGGACATCTCGCAGGCATGCTCGATCTCGATGTCATTGCGCAGCAAGGCGCGGCAGACAGTCTCTCCGGGATCAGCCTCAATCACGGCACCCTCAGGGCAGAGCGTTTCATTGGGCAGAACCACGATTCGGGTCATTCGCTAATCTCCTTGTCCAACTCTTCCAGGCTGACGCCGGCCAGAGCCTGTTTGATACTCTTGTCCATACGCCTCGCCGCGAAGGCCTCACTGGCTCTACCCAATGATTCAGTAAGACGGCGAATCTGCTCTACATCGTCTCCGGCGGCGGCATCACGCAATTCGCGCATTTTCTGGTGCAACGCTTCGCATTCCGCCTGGCTGAGCAGCTCGGCGGCATCGTCTGCCAGGGCCGCATCCAGGCCTTCCAGTAACTGTTGCGCATCGAGCCTCTGTTCCGCCAACTGCCTGGCCTGCTTGTCTTCCTGGGCGTGACTGAATGAAGTCTGCAGCATGTCCGTGATTTGCTCGTCACTCAGGCCGAACGAAGGCTTGACCGTGACACTGCTCTGCGCACCGGTGGTTTCCTCGCGCGCGGACACATGCAACAGGCCGTCGGCGTCCACTTCAAACACCACCTTGATGCGTGCGGCTCCCGCCACCATCGGCGGGATACCCCGCAGTTCAAAACGCGCCAGCGACCGGGAATCAGCCGCCAACTCACGTTCACCCTGCACAATATGCAGCGCCAGCGCAGTCTGGCCATCCTTGAAAGTGGTGAACTCCTGTGCCCTGGCAACCGGTATGGTGGTGTTGCGCGGCACGATCTTCTCTACCAGGCCGCCCATAGTTTCCAGGCCCAGGGACAACGGAATCACATCCAGCAGCAGCAGATCCCCTTCCGGACGATTGCCAGCCAGAATATCCGCCTGAATCGCTGCGCCAATGGCAACCACCTTATCCGGGTCTATATCCGTGAGCGGCTCGCGCTGGAAGAAATCAGCCACCACTTCTCTCACCAGGGGCACGCGCGTGGAGCCACCGACCATGACAACGTCGTCCACCTCCTCCACCTGAGCGTCCCGGAGGCAGCGACGACAGGCCCGCAGGGTGCGCTTCACCAGCGGTTGAATCAGTGCCTCGAAGCCCTCGCGGGTCAGCGTCAGGTCACCGGCGCCGGGGACAATTTTATCGACTGGCAAAACAGCGCTTTCCGCGCCTGACAGGCGCTCCTTGGCGTGTCGGGCCGCCGCCTGCAAGCCTCTGTGCTGCCCGGGGCGCAGCGACGCCAGGTTGAGCTCATCCACCACCCAGGCAACAATGGCTGCGTCGAAATCATCGCCACCCAGTGCAGTGTCACCGCCGGTGGCCAGCACTTCAAATACACCGCGGTGCAAGCGCAGTATGGAAATATCAAAGGTCCCGCCGCCCAGGTCGTAAACGGCTATCACGCCTTCTTCACCAGCATCGAGACCATAGGCCACAGCTGCTGCCGTGGGCTCATTGAGCAACCTGAGTACGCGCAAACCGGCAAGCGTTGCGGCGTCTTTTGTGGCCTGCCGCTGGGCCTCGTCGAAATAGGCCGGCACGGTGATCACGGCACCGTCGATATCACCGCCCAGCGTTTCCCGCGCTCGCTCCCTCAGGACAGCCAGAATCTCGGCAGACGCCTGCACCGGGCTGACATCACCGGAGCTGGTGACAAAACTGACCATACCGGACTCGCTGTCTCCCAGCCGGTAGTGGGAGCGCTGCGCATCGCGCTGGGCGTCAGCTCTGCCCCGCCCCATAAAGCGCTTTACCGACACCAGCGTATCCTCGGGATGCTCGCTTGCCATGGCCAGCGCCCGGGCGCCTACCAGCGCGCCTGACGTATCTGAATAGTTGACGACGGAGGGCAGCATGACACTGCCATCGGCATCCGGCAGAACATCAGCGCGGCCACCGCGTACTGTGGCAACCAGCGAGTTGGTGGTACCCAGGTCTATTCCCACCGCACGCTTTTCCTGGTGAGGTACGGGTGACTGGCCGGGCTCGGCTATTTGCATCAGCGCCATTTAGCGTTCCATTAATTCCGATTCAATCTGCTCGGCTTCGAGCAGTAACTTTTCGAGATACTGCATTTTTACACATGCGCTGGCTGCTGCCTGCAATTCCGACTGCTCGAAAGCGGCCGCAAACTCTGCCTGATGAGTGCCGATGTCACCGGATATTTCGGTTACAAGGTGGTCAAGAACGGTATCCGGGTCGACCAGGTCGTGCAGGGTCTCCAGCTTCTCGCGCAACTCCATCTGCTCAATCAGGAAACCACCGTCCAGCTGCTGACGGGACACCTCCTGTTGTGTCATACCGCTCAGCTCAAGCAGATACAGCGCCCGCTTGAGCGGTGTCCGCAGTGTGGCATAAGCCTCATTCACAAAAGCAGAGTACTGCACTGCCATGCGCTGTTCGTGCGCGGCAGCAGCGGCATAACGATCAGGATGCAGCTCCTGCTGCAATTGCCGATAACGCCTGCCCAGAACAGCGGTATCGACCGCGAACTGGACAGGCAGATCGAACAACTCGAAGTAGTTCTGGGAGAAATTACGGGAAGGCATGGCGCGGGCCTGGCGTCAGGGGAGGAGAATTATACTGTGAAACTCTCGCCGCAACCGCACTCCGCTGCCACGTTCGGATTGCGAAAAGCAAGCCCCTGGTTGAGTCCTTCGCGAACAAAGTCAAGCTCCGTCCCTTCCAGATAAACCAGGCTCTTGGGGTCCACGAACACTTTCACGCCGTGGTCTTCGACCACAATATCTTCCGGCGCCGGCTCATCAACGAACTCGAGTACGTAAGCCATACCGGAGCATCCTGACGTGGTTACGCCCAGGCGTATGCCCAGCCCCTTGCCGCGACTCTCCAATTGTGAGGCCACATGCCTGGCAGCAGCCTCGGTGATGGTAACGCCCATCAGGCCCCCCGTTTCTCACGCAGGTCTTTTACAGCTGCCTTGATTGCGTCTTCGGCCAGCACGCTGCAGTGAATTTTCACCGGTGGCAAGGCCAGCTCTTCAGCGATCTGGGTGTTCTTGATCTGTTCGGCTTCGTCAAGGTTTTTACCCTTCACCCATTCCGTCAGCAATGAGCTGGATGCAATCGCAGAGCCACAGCCATAGGTCTTGAACTTGGCGTCTTCAATAACACCTTCGGCATTGACCTTGATCTGTAACCGCATGACGTCTCCACAAGCCGGGGCGCCGACCATGCCGGTACCCACACTGTCGTCATTGGCGTCCATCTTGCCGACGTTTCTCGGGTTTTCGTAGTGATCCAGTACTTTTTCGCTGTAAGCCATAATTGCTCTCCTAGTGGGCGGCCCACTCTATAGTGTTCAGATCGACACCGTCCTGATACATATCCCAGAGGGGTGACAGTTCCCTCAACTTACCCACCGCGTTGCGCAGATCCGCAACTGCTGTGTCCACATCTTCTTCCGTAGTGAAGCGACCGAAGCTGAACCGCAGCGAACTGTGTGCCAGTTCGTCGTTCAAACCCAGTGCGCGTAACACGTAAGAGGGCTCCAGGCTGGCCGAGGTGCAGGCCGAACCGCTGGAAATCGCCAGGTCCTTCAAAGACATAATCAATGACTCGCCTTCAACGAACGCGATACTGACGTTCATGGCACCTGGCAGGCGCTGGTCCATGTCGCCGTTGACATGCACCTCCTCGATATCCTTGATCCCGTCCCAGAAACGCTGGCGCAATGCCTTGAGCCGCTTCGCTTCGTCTGCCATTTCTTCCATGGCAATGCGCGCGGCCTCGCCCATGCCGACGATCTGGTGGGTCGCAAGCGTGCCAGAACGCATACCGCGCTCGTGGCCACCGCCGTGCATCTGCGCCTCCAGGCGCACCCGCGGCTTACGCCGAACATACAACACGCCGATTCCCTTGGGACCATACATCTTGTGTCCGGACAGAGACATCAGGTCCACCTTCATCTCTTCCATATTGATGTCGATCTTGCCGGCACTCTGGGCCGCATCCACGTGGAACAGCACGCCAGCGTTGCGCGTGACTTCACCGATGGCGGCAATGTCATTCACGGTTCCGATTTCATTGTTGGCATGCATGATGCTCACCAGCACCGTGTCGTCTCGCAACGCTGCGGCGACCGCTTCGGGTGTAATCAGCCCTTGTTCGTTGGGATCGAGGTAGGTCACCTCGTAGCCTTCTCGCTCAAGCTGGCGGCAGGTGTCCAGCACCGCCTTGTGCTCGATCTTGGAGGTAACGATGTGCTTGCCTTTCTTTTGATAGAAATGAGCGACACCCTTGATGGCCAGATTGTCTGACTCTGTCGCCCCGGAGGTCCAGACTATTTCGCGCGGATCAGCGTGCAGCAGGTCCGCCACCTGCCGACGGGCGTTCTCTACCGCCTCCTCGGCTTTCCAACCATAAAAATGGGAGCGTGACGCCGGATTACCGAAATTACCCTCCATGGAAAGGCAGTGAACCATGACCTCTACCACCCGAGGGTCTACCGGGGTGGTGGCAAGGTAATCAAAATAAATCGGTTTTTGCATTACTGGCTAACTCCGTTACTGCAATCAGGCCTGGCTGAGAACAAGCGTGTCGTCCTGCACCGCACGCGCGTCCTGCCGTGCGGATATATGTTGTACCTCGCGACGCTCGACAAGCGTGGCGAGACTGATCTGGCTGAGGAAATTGTGGATCTGCTTGCTCAGGTCGCACCAGAGGTGGTGAGTCAGACACACTTCACCCTGCTGACAGTCACTGGTGCCACCGCAGCCGGTCGCATCCACCGCCTCATTCACCGCATCGACGATCTGCGCGACAAAAATCTCGCCCAGATCGCGGCTCAGGCAATAACCGCCGCCGGGGCCACGTACACTGGTCACCAGGTCATTGCGCCGCAGTTTGGCAAACAACTGCTCCAGGTAGGAAAGTGAGATATCCTGGCGCCCTGAGATATCCGCCAGGCTTACCGGGCCATCGTGACCGTGCAGCGCTAGATCCAGCATTGCGGTAACGGCGTAGCGTCCTTTGGTTGTCAGTCGCATGGTTACATGCCTGTGCTATTACGATGGCCAAAGTATGCAATAACCAACCATTTTGGTCAACTATAAACTTGACCATTTTAGTTGGTTTTTACTCGGGGCGACCGGCCTTCCTGACCCATTTCTGGGTTTCGGTAAGAATGCCGCGCAGGATGTTCAACTCCATCTCGTCAAGACGCACGCGGCTGTAGAGCCGACGCAGGCGCGACATCAATTGCCTTGGCGCCGCCGGATCCAGAAACTCAACGTCAATCAGCGTTTCCTCCAGGTGCTCGTAGAACCGCTCCATATTCTCGCGGGTAGCGAAGGGAGTATCCCACTCATCATCCTCCGCCACTGGCAGCCGATCGGCATCCAGCAACATCCGCAACTCATAACACACCACCTGCACGGCCATGGCCAGGTTGAGGGAGCTGTAATCTGCTGAGGTAGGGATATTCAGGTGCAGGTTACAAATCTTGAGTTCATCATTGGTCAGGCCGCGGTCCTCGCGGCCGAACAACACCGCGACCTGCTGATTGGCAGAAGCCTCTGCCATACGTTCCGCGCAGCGGCGAGGGTCCTGCAACGGCCAGGGGATACGCCGGCCGCGAGCACTGGTACCCACCACGAACTGGCAGTCTGCCACGGCCTCATCCAGCGTGGCGGTTACTACCGCGCCCTCCAGCACATCAGCCGCGGATGCGGCGCGCCAGGTGGCCTGCTCATCGGGATACTGCCGCGGCTCCACCAGGTACAAGCGGCTCAGGCCCATGTTTTTCATCGCACGGGCCACCCCCCCAATATTGCCGGGGTGGCTGGTGTTGACCAGAACGATGCGTATGTTGTCGAGATTCATGAGGAGCCGGGCTGATTTCGGGCGCGAAGTTTAGCAGATTTTTTGCAGCGGTTGCTCTATAATCGCGCGCCCGCCAGACCCTGAGGACGACACCATGGAACCGATGATCAACATAGCGCTGCGCGCCGCCCGCAAGGCCGGTGAAAACATTGTGCGCGCTTCCGATGATCTCGATCGTATCGACGTGGTGGCCAAGGGTGTCAATGACTTCGTCAGCGAAGTAGACGTTAACGCGGAGCGCGAAATCATCTACCACCTGCAAAAAGCTTACCCGGACCACGCCATTCTCGGCGAGGAAACCGGCCTGACCGGCAGTGCAGAGGCGCCTTACCAGTGGATTATCGACCCTCTGGATGGGACTACCAATTACGCCCGCGGCATTCCCCATTACGCCGTTTCCATCGCCTGCCTGTTCAAGGGCAAGCTGGAGCACGCCGTTATCGTTGACCCGGTACGCAGGGAGGAGTTTACCGCCTCCAGAGGCCGCGGTGCGCAGCTCAACGGCAGGCGCCTGCGGGTCAGCAAGCGCAACAGCCTGGATGGAGCGCTGCTGGGGACTGGCATCCCGTTCAAGGGTCACTGCGATGACAAACTGGAAGCCTATGCCAAGACTGTTGAGGTGCTTGCAGGCCAATGTGCCGGCATTCGTCGCGCGGGCGCGGCGTCGCTGGACCTGGCCTATGTTGCAGCCGGCCGCCTGGATGCATTCTGGGAAATTGGCCTGGCGAAATGGGATATCGCCGCAGGCGCCCTGCTGATTAAAGAGGCGGGTGGCCTGGTGGCGGATATCAACGCCTCAGACAACTTCCTGGAATCCGGCAACATTGTTTGTGGCAGCCCCAAGTGTTTTAAAGCGGTATTGCAGGTAACCAAGCCGCTTCTGGGCTGACCTCTAACCCGGGCTTCCGGGCTGGTCTCTACCCCTGGTTAACGTCCGGTCATCCCGGCTATATATACACCGTGGTTCAGGGAATAATTTCTTCCTGATCTGCCCCTTCCTTTACCGGGATCATCAGGTCTTCCTTGCTCACGCCCAACAGCAGCAACGTATTAGCTGCTACGTAGATGGATGAGTAGGTTCCAATGAAGACGCCAACCAGCAACGCTACGGCAAAGGCATTGATCATCTCGCCGCCGAACAAGGCCAGTGCCACCAGCACCAGCATGGTCGTCAAGGACGTTACCAGGGTACGACCCAGGGTTTCCGACAGGGAAATATTGATCACTTCCACCGGCTCAATCTTGCGCAGCTTGCGGAAGTTCTCCCGTATGCGGTCGGATACCACAATGGTATCGTTCAGCGAGTAGCCAATCACCGCCAGCAACGCAGCCAACACAGTAAGGTCAAACTCCATACCGGTGACGGAGAAGAACCCCAGCACCACCAGCACATCGTGTATCAGGGCAACCACAGCGCCCACAGCAAACTTGAACTGAAACCGGAAGGCGATGTAGATCATCACCAGCCCAAGGGCCAGGAGCATGGCCAGACCACCCTGCTCACGCAGTTCGTCTCCCACCTGCGGCCCAACGAATTCTATGCGGCGCAATTCTACCGTGCCGTCATAGGCCTGCTGCAGTATGGACAGCAATTCTGCTCCCTGCTGGTCAGAATAGCCTTTCGGTAGCCGAATCAGTACGTCCCTGTCGGTGCCAAAGCTGACCACGATGGCACCGGCGAAGCCTTTCTCATCCAGGGTCGCGCGCACCGCGTTGAGGTCCGCCGTCTCACTGTAATTAACCTCTACCAGTGTGCCACCGGTAAAATCCAGGCCCCAGTTCAGTTGCCTGGTTGCCAGCGAGCCGATGGCGACGGCGAGTAATATCACCGAGAAGGCAATGGCGATTTTACGCTGACCCATGAAATCCAGAGTTTTCATCAGTGGCCTCCTCCAATTGACAGTGACTGCACACGGCGGCCGCCATAGATCAGGTTGATCAGGGCCCGTGTGCCCACAATGGCGGTAAACATGGAGGTCACGATACCCACAGAGAGCGTCACCGCGAAGCCCTTGATCGGTCCGGTGCCCACTGCGTAGAGGATCACCGCAACGATCAGTGTGGTGATATTGGCATCGAGAATAGTCGCGACAGCGCGCTCGAAACCGGAATGTATCGCCATCTGTGGCGATAGCCCATTACTGAGCTCCTCGCGTATTCGCGAGAAGATCAGCACGTTGGCGTCCACCGCCATGCCCACCGTCAACACAATACCGGCGATGCCCGGCAGGGTAAGCGTAGCGCCAATCAACGACATGAAGGCGAGCATCAGCACGAGGTTACAGGTCAGCGCCACAACGGCGGCAACGCCAAATACGCGGTAGTAGAGAACCATAAAGACCACCACCAGCGCGAGCCCGATCTGCACCGATTTCACGCCCAGGCGAATATTCTCAGCGCCAAGAGACGGCCCCACGGTGCGCTCTTCAACAAATGAAACCGGCGCTGCCAGGGCACCGGCGCGCAGCATAAGCGCCAGCTCGGAAGATTCCATGGGGCTGTCCAGCCCGGTAATCTGGAAAGAGGCGCCCAGCGCGGATTGAATCACCGGCGCGGTCAGTAGTTTCTTCTCGTCGTAAGGCACCTTGATGGCGACTTCGCTGCCGTCTTCCTGCACTTCGTAGCGGGTGCGGAACTTTCGCTCTATGAACAGCACGCCCATGCGCCTGCCAACGTTGTCGCGGGTTGCACGACTCATCAGCAGCCCGCCTTCGCTATCCAGGCTGATCTGTACGTTGGGGCGGCCGTTCTGATCGAAGCTGGCCTGGGCATTCGCCACGCGCTCGCCGGTCAGGATCACGTCGCGCTCCAGCGATTCGCTCATTCCCGCCCGGTCCGGGCTGCGATACTCAAAACGCTGCTTCTCCGAGGGCGGCGCTTCCAGCTTGGCCACCATGCGAAACTCGAGGTTGGCAACCTTGCCGAGGATACGCTTGGCCTCCGCAGTATCCTGAATACCGGCCAGTTCCACTACGATACGGTTTTGCCCCTGGCGCTGCACCAGCGGCTCAGACACACCCAGCTCATTCACCCGATTGCGCAAGGTGGTGAGGTTCTGGCTCACCGAATATTCGGCAATCTCACTGCGGGTTGCGTCTGACATCACGGCATAAAGATTCCAGCTGCCGTCTTCATCCACCCGGTCCAGCACCAGCTCGGGGTGATTCTCGGCAATGATGTCGCGCGCCTGTTCGCGCAGGCTCTCGCTTCTGAACTTGGTTTCCACCCTACCCCTGTCATCGAGACTGACGTAGCCGCGGATGCGCGCTTCACGCAGGGCGCGCTTGGTGGCATTGAGGTAATACTCCATCCGCCGTTCTATCGCGGCGTCAACGTCCACCTCCAGTTTGAAGTGCACGCCACCGCGCAGGTCAAGGCCCAGCTTCACCGGCTGGGCGCCAAAATCACTCAACCACTGCGGCGTTGTTGGCGCCAGGTTGAGGGCGATAATGAAGCCGTCACCCAGCGCTCGCGACACCCGCGCCTGCGCCTGCAGCTGGACATCAGCATCACGCAGGCGGATCAGCGCATTGCGACCGTCGGCGTCAACTTCCTCGCCAAAGTACTCGATACCGGCTTCATCCAGGGCCCGCTCCGCCCTGCCCAGTATTTCCGCATCGATGAGCTGCGCACTACTCTCACCAGTGATTTGCAGCGCCGGGTCTGGCTTGTACAGGTTGGGTGCGGCGTAGAAAAACCCCAGTGCCAACACGAAGAGCACCAGCAGGTATTTCCACAAAGGGTATTTGTTCAGCATGTAAAAAGCTCGATGCAGGAAACGGGCGGCGGGCCCATCTCGGAAAAGGCGTCATTATAAGCATTCGACCTCACGCCACAAGGTCGCTACAGACGGTGATGGGGGCAAGTAGAGCCGCTTTCAAGGCCGGACCACCGACCGGGGGCACGGCCGGGGCCCGCAGTTCGCCATGCCAGCCTATCCCAGCCAGCTGCGGGCGTTGCGGAACAGGCGCATCCAGCCAGCATCTTCACCCTGGGTAGCGGGTGCCCAGGAGTGCTGCACGGTGCGAAACACCCGCTCAGGGTGAGGCATCATGATGGTGGCGCGCCCGTCCAGGCTGGTCAATCCGGTGATCCCGTTGGGCGAGCCGTTCGGGTTTGCCGGGTAAAGGTTCGCTACGGACAGGTCATTCTCCAGGTAACGCAGTGCAACCGTGCCTGAATCCTCACAGCCGGTGAGCGCAGCCTGATCGCTGAATTCAGCCCTGCCCTCTCCATGGGCGACGGCGATGGGCAGATGTGAACCGGCCATACCGGCTAGCAGAATCGATGGGCTGTCCTGAACCTGCACCAGCGCCAGTCGCGCCTCAAACTGTTCTGAACGATTGCGCACAAAGCGCGGCCAGTGCGATGCACCCGGAATCAGGTCCTTGAGTGTCGACACCATCTGGCAGCCGTTGCACACGCCCAGGGTAAAACTGTCGTCGCGCTGGAAGAACTCGCTGAACTGCTCGCGCACGGCGGCATTGAAGCGGATACTCTTGGCCCAACCCTCTCCCGCCCCCAGTACGTCGCCATAGGAAAAACCACCGCAGGCCACCAGCCCCTTGAAGTCCTGGAGTTGCTGGCGCCCGCTGAGAATGTCGCTCATATGCACATCAAAAGGCGCAAAACCGGCGCGGTGGAAAGCAGCAGCCATTTCCACGTGACCGTTCACACCCTGCTCCCGCAGTACCGCAAGGCGCGGACGCACGCCCGTGTTGATAAAGGGAGCGGCGACATCGTCCTGCGGGTCGAACGCAAGCGCTACCGACAAACCCGGGTCATGGCCATCGATACGCGCATACTCTTCAGCCGCACACTCGGGGTTATCACGCAGGGCCTGCATTTCGTAGCTGGTACGGGACCATAGTTTCTCCAACCCGGGGCGTGCAGCGGTGAATACGCTGCGCTCGCCATCCCTCACCAACAGGGACTCGCCCACCGTCGCACGCCCGAGTCGATAAGTGCAATCACCAAGGCCCAATGTCCGGGCGCGGTCCTGGAATGCGGGGACATCCTCGTCGGCAAGCTGCAGCACCGCACCAATCTCTTCACTGAAAAGCCTGCCAAGGTCATCGCCCGGCAGGTCGACAAGATCAACCTCCAGGCCACAGTGGCCAGCAAAGGCCATCTCGGCAAGCGTGGTCAGCAGGCCTCCGTCGGAACGGTCGTGGTAGGCCAGCAGTTTACCCGCTTGCAGATACTCCTGAACAAGATTGAACAGCTGCCTGACATCGCTGCTGCTAACGTCTGGTACCTGGTCGCCCAATTGACCACAACTCTGCGCCAACGCTGAACCGCCCAGCCGATTGGCTCCCCGGCCCAAGTCAACCAGCAGCAGGCTGGCCTCCGCTTCAGGGCGCAGTTGCGGGGTAACGGTGAGCCGCACGTCGGTAACCGGTGCAAACGCAGAGACAATCAGCGACATCGGTGCCGTTACCGACTTGTCCTCGTCCTGGTCCTGCCAGGTGGTACGCATGGACATAGAGTCCTTGCCAACCGGGATGGTAATCCCCAACTCGGGGCAAAACTCCATGCCCACCGCACGTACCGTGTCGTACAGCGCCTCATCTTCTGCGCCGTGGCCGGCAGCGCACATCCAATTGGCTGACAGTTTGATGTCACACAGTTCTGCTATAGCGGCCGCAGCTATATTGGTAATCGCCTCTGCCACGGCGATACGCCCTGACGCCGGGCCATCCAGCAGTGCCAGTGGCGTGCGTTCTCCCATCGCCATGGCCTCGCCGGCGAAGCTATCGTAAGACACGGTGGTCACGGCGCAGTCTGCCACCGGCACCTGCCAGGGTCCCACCATCTGGTCGCGGGCAACCATACCGGTTACGGTTCGGTCACCGATGGTAATCAGGAAACGCTTGCTGGCAACGGTGGGCAGTTGCAGCACTCTTGCGACCGCATCATCCACTGACAGATCAACAGCCAACGCGCTGCGGGGCAACACGCGGCGGGTAACCTCCCTGTGCATACGCGGTGGCTTCCCGAACAGTACTGACATGGGCAAGTCCACCGGCGCGTTACCAAACTCGCGGTCGGTCAACTGCAGGTGCATTTCCTCTGTGGCCTCACCAACCACAGCATAGGGGCAGCGCTCACGCTGGCAAATTGCCTCGAATCGCGCCAGATTCTCAGGCTCCACCGCCATCACGTAGCGCTCCTGGGACTCGTTGCACCAGATTTCCAGGGGTGACATACCCGGCTCGTCATTGGGCACATTACGCAATTCAAAACGCCCCCCGCGATTGCCATCCTTGACCAACTCGGGAAAAGCGTTGGACAAGCCCCCCGCGCCTACATCGTGGATGAACGCGATCGGGTTGGCGTCACCCAGTTGCCAGCACCGGTCGATGACCTCCTGGCAGCGTCGCTCAATTTCCGGGTTCTGACGCTGCACGGAGGCGAAGTCCAGGTCCTCGGCGCTCTGGCCACTGGCCATCGACGAGGCTGCTCCGCCGCCCAGGCCAATCAACATGGCAGGACCACCCAGCACGATCAGCTGTGCACCGGGGCGATAGTCACCCTTCTCAACGTGCTCCTCGCGGATATTGCCGTAACCTCCGGCGATCATGACAGGCTTGTGGTAGCCGCGAACTTCCGGGCCATCGATACCCGCTGTCTGCATCTCGAAGCTGCGAAAGTACCCACAGAGGTTGGGCCGGCCGTATTCGTTGTTGAATGCGGCGCCACCGATAGGCCCTTCCAGCATGATATCGAGGGCAGAAACAATACGTCCGGGTTTCCCGTACTCACTCTCCCAGGGCTGCGCATACCCTGGAATATTCAGGTTGGACACGGAAAAGCCGGTAAGCCCGACCTTGGGCTTGGAACCGCGACCCACAGCACCCTCATCGCGGATCTCACCACCAGATCCGGTACCCGCTCCGGGAAACGGGGCGATGGCGGTGGGGTGGTTATGCGTCTCTACCTTCATCAGCAGGTGAATATTTTCCTGGCTGAAACTGTACTCGCCGCTCTGCGGATCCGGGTAGAAGCGCCCGGCCCGAGACCCTCGCACTACCGCAGCATTGTCAGAATAGGCTGAGAGCACGTTTTCACCGCCCTGTTCATTGGTGTTACGAATCATCTTGAACAGGGAGAGTGGCTGTTCTTCCCCGTCTATACTCCAGCTGGCATTGAAGATCTTGTGTCGGCAGTGCTCCGAGTTTGCCTGGGCGAACATCATCAGTTCTACGTCGCTGGGGTTGCGACCCAGCGACTTGAAGCTGTCAACGAGGTAGTCGATCTCATCATCTGCCAGAGCCAGGCCCAATGCGCGATCTGCTTCCGCCAGCGCCGCACGGCCTCCCGAGATCACATCCACGGAGGACAGCGGCGCGGGAGAGGCTTTGGCAAACAATTGCGCGGCTTGCCCGGTGTCCGTCAGCACAGTCTCTGTCATGCGGTCATGCACCAACGCCAGCACCTGTTGCCGGTCCCGTTCATCCAGCCCCGCCGGGAGGGACAGCTGGTACGCTATGCCGCGCTCAACCCTGTTTACAGATGCCAGGCCACAATTGTGCGCGATATCCGTAGCTTTACTGGACCAGGGAGAGATGGTGCCCGGACGCGGCACCACCAGCAGCAGCTCACCGCTTTCGACCTGCCCCACATGCCCCTGCTCATCAATGGTGGGGCCGTATTCCAGGAGCTTCTCGAGCACAGCCGCCTGCTCCGCATCCAGCGGCTTGGACAGGTCTGCAAAATGCACATACTCCGTGTGCAACAATTCGATTTCGGGGTGTACAGCGGAGAGTTTCTGGGCCAGTTTATCCAAACGGAAAGCTGACAGGGCCGGTGCGCCGCGCAGGGTAAGCATGCTGTGGATTGCTCCAGGGGGGAGGTAATTTATCGAGGCGGTATTGTACTGTATACGGTCGCGCCGCGTTAACCGAAAATCCGTCCTGCGGCCATGGTAATTCTTCCTGTTCGCTTACCACGGACCTTGGCTAGAATGAACGCATGCCAAACCTACTGAGCCTTCTGCTACTGACCACACTGCCGCTGCTGGCCGGCTGCGAGCAGAAAGACAGTCTGGCACAGATTATGGACAGTGGTCGCCTCACCGTGGTCAGCCGCAACAGCCCAACCACCTGGTACGTGGACAAGAACGGCCCCACCGGTTTCGAGTATGCGCTGGCCAGCCGCTTTGCCGCGCAACTGGGCGTCGAGCTGGTGCTTGAGCCGGCATTCAGCCTGGAGGACATCTTCATACAGCTTGATCGCGGTGACGCGCATGTGGCTGCGGCCGGGCTTGCCCTCACTGAAGAAGGCGGAAGCCGGTATCCGCATAGCGAGCCCTATTATCACCTGCTACCACAGGTGATATACGTGGCCGGAACATACCGGCCACGAAGGCTGGAAGACCTTGCAGACATGTCCATTGTGGTGCTGGCCGGCTCCAGCCACAGCCGCTACCTGCAGCATCTGCAGGATAACGGCTATCCGCAGTTATCGTGGACCGAAGTGCCCGAAGTGGATTCCATGGACCTGCTGGAGCGCCTCAACCAGGGAACAGCGGAGCTGGCCATCGTCAGCTCCAATGAATTCGAGGTACAACAGCGGCTTTACCCCAGGCTTAAAGTCGCGTTCGACCTGGGCGCCAGACAGGATATGGTCTGGTATCTGTCACCTGAACGCGACAACACCCGGTTACTGGAAGCGATCAATGCATTCCTAGAAGAGCAGCGCGAGAAGGGCGAACTGGATGCCCTGCGCGAAGAACATTTTGGTCACAGCCGCATCATTTCGCGCATTGGTTCACACACGTTCACCCGCAATATGCGTCGCACCCTGCCGCAATGGGAAAAACTTATCCGCAAAGTCGCCAGCGAATACCAGATGGACTGGCACCTGCTCGCGGCCATCGCCTACCAGGAATCACATTGGAACCCTCGCGCAGAGTCGCCCACGGGCGTCCGAGGCATGATGATGCTCACCTTGCCAACGGCAAAAGAGATGAATGTGCGCGACCGCACCGACCCGGGCCAGAGCCTGCGCGGCGGTGCTCGCTACTTCAAGCAGATCAAGCGTCGTTTGCCCGATGACATATACGAACCGGATCGCACCTATCTGGCACTCGCCGCCTATAACATCGGCCGCGGCCACCTCGAAGATGCTCGCGTACTGACGCAGCGACGCGGCGGTGACCCGCACCTGTGGAGTGACGTAATGGAAGCCCTGCCGCTGTTGCAGAACAGCAAATACTACCGCACCGTGAAGCGAGGCTATGCCCGCGGCAAGGAAGCGGTGTCTTACGTTCAGAATATCCGCCACTACAGAGGTATTCTGGAGTGGCAGGACATTGCCAAAAATCAACCGCTGCCGCCAGTGAAGCCAGAACAATACCTGCCCGCGGCTCTCGGCGGTGCAAACCTCAGGGCACTCTAGGCGACCCGCTCGCTTGACCGCACCGGCTACTTCCCGGCACTGCGACGCTGGCGGAAAAATGCCTGCAGGCGGTCTTTGCTCTCCTGCTCCAGGACGCCGCCACGCCAGCTGACGCGATGATTGAAACGCGGCTCATCCAGCAGGTTACAGGTACTGCACACCACCCCCGCTTTAGGCTCCCTGGCAGCGAACACCAATCTTTCGATGCGCGCATGAATCATCGCGCCGGCGCACATCGTGCAGGGCTCCAGAGTCACGTAGACGGTAGTACCAGGCAGTCGATAGTTTCCCACCAGCTGCGCCGCATCGCGCATGGCAATAATCTCCGCGTGCGCAGTGGGGTCCGAGAACGCAATAACCGAATTCCAGCCCTCGCCCAGCAGCCGGCCCTCACGCACGACAACGGCACCTATAGGCACCTCACCTTCGTTCTCGGCGCGGTCCGCCAGCGCCAGAGCACGACGCATCCACTGTTCATCTTCTGCGTTCGAGTTCATGAGTCCCTTGCTTGCCCGCCCCGCCGTGAAGATTCAGGCCTGACGGAAAAAAGAAAGGCTCATGTTGCCCTATCGCGACGTTATTCTCTAGCGCTTGGGCCACGAACTACAGCTATCGCTGTAGTTGGGTTGACCCTTCTCGGGAAACGCCTGCATGCCACCAACACAGGGACGGGCGGCATGCGCCGGTACCAGCGCCCTGCCCCCGTGGTTAAAAGTTGAACTGCGCGGTGGCACCGAAAGTACGCGGAGGCAGGACTGACCCCACGCGCAATGAATCATACAGCGGCGCAGTAATGATATTGTTGGACAACACTTCCTCGTCCGCCAGGTTTCGGCCCCACACACTGAGCATCCAGCGACCGTCGGCAAACTCATAGTCGACGTGGGCATTCACCAGTTCATAACTGTCCTGATAGGCATCATCACGGTTCCACTCGGTAAAGAACACTTCGTCCTGGAAGTACACTTCGCCATACAGGCGCAACAGGCCAGAGCCCAGATCCGTCTCATAGGTGAGACCCAGCTTGGCAGTGTACTCGGGCGCGTTGGGCAGCGTATTCCCGCTCAGGTCGGTGATTGCAAAACCATTGGCATAGTCTCCATTGACGAAGTCTTCGTACTCTGCGCTCAGGTAGGTAGCGAACACATCAAGGGTAAGACCCTCAGTGAGCACAGCACTGAGCTCCGCTTCCAGGCCATAGTTCTCGGCCTCGGCGGCATTGATGGTGGACACGGTGCTGGTCTCGTCAACAAACGAAATCTGCAAATCCTTGTAGTCGTAATAGAACGCGGCAACGGAGTAACTCATTGAGCCGTCGCTGTTGCTGCCTTTCAAGCCCAACTCAAAGGCATCCACCGTTTCCGGGTCCAGAGGCGGGCTCACGCTGCCAGTATTGATCACACCGGATTTGAACGCCTCGGTGTAGGTCGCGTAGAGCATCATGTTTTCAGAAGGGGTGTACTGGACGGTCACCCTGGGCGTGACATCGTTCCAGTCTTCTTTCTGGTCCGTCGCCACATTGAGGCCGATCGCATCAAAAATGAAAGAGCCGGTGCCGTCACGTTCCTCGTAGTTGTAACGCAGGCCCGCTATCACCGTCCAGGCATCCGAGAAATCATAGGTGACTTCTGCGAACGCACCGTAAGCGGTTATATCCACGTCCCCGTCCTGCAGATAGCGACCGCTGTTGAGGAAATCGCCAAAGTCAGTACCGCAGGTTTCCGGCGCGAGCAGGAAACAGATGTTGGTCAGGGGTACGAACACCTTGCCGTAGAGATCCTCTTCGAGGTACATCACGCCCGCCAGTACATTGAGGTTGTCTACGTCATAGTCGAACACGAACTCCTGGCCGAAGGACTCGCTTTCCTCGGTATAGTCGTTGCGACCAAACAGGTTGGCGTCGGTAGAGTCCAGGTCATCGCGCAGGAACCGGTCCATATTCTGCATGGAGGTGATCGAACGCAAGCTCAGTGCATCACTGAGTTGGAAATCCAGCAACAGGTTGACGAGGTAACCGTCGCGCTCATTGATCGCTTCCTGGTCTGAATTGATATCGTAGATATCGCCCCCGACCATATCGACGGTTCGACCATTGAGAATGGGAACCGCCAGCGGGACGTCCAGGGAACTACCGGCAGAGGTGCCGAAGTAGTGGAAGGCGTAGTTGTTATCATCTTCCTCGTAATACTGCCCTGACAAGGTCGCATTCCAGCTATCACCTTTGTAGGCAAAAGTAGCTCGATAGGCTTGCGCGTCGCGATCATCCACGTCCTCGCCGGAAAACTTGTTCTCGCCATAGCCATCACGCTGCTCCTGCTTGGTAGCCAGGCGCACGGCAAAACGTTCGCCCATGGGAATATCCACGGCGCCCTCAAAGCTGAACAGGCTGTAATCCCCTGCAGTCAGACTGGCATAGCCGCCGAACTCATCCCCGGGCTTCTGCGTCACCATGTTGATCACGCCAGCTGTAGCGCCGCGCCCATAGAGCGTGCCCTGCGGCCCGCGCAGAACCTCCACCTGCGCCAGGTCAAACATACCCATTAGCTGCGCTGCGGGGCGCGGCACAATTGCGCCGTCCTGCAGGAAAGAAACGGCGCCTTCGCCGCCTATATCAATACTGGTCATGCCAATGCCGCGCATGAATACCCGCGCAAATCCGAACTGGTCGCCAATGGACAGGTTGGGGATATCAACTACCATATCGCGAACGTTCTGGATGCCACCGGGCCGCACGGCGCTGCTATCGAGTACATTGCCTGCGCCGGCAAAGTCTTCCAACGCAACACTGCGCTTGGTAGCAGTAACCACCACCTCCTCCAGCATGGGCTCGGCCAGTGCAGCGGGAACCGTTGACAGCGCGCTGAGCACGCCAATATACATTGCGGTTTTTTTGTTCATCTTTATTATGCCTCTTCGAGTTATCTAACTGGTCAGTTTGTCGCGCTTGAAGCGGATATCATGAGCTTCGCGGTCCCAGGTGTCGTCACCGACACCTTCATCGCGCAGCTTGTGTTTCAGAACCTTGGAAGTGGGCGTTTTAGGTAATTCCGGCATCACCCGGATATACCGTGGAATCATGAAATACGGCATTCTTTCGCCGAGAAACTGCATCAGGTCGGCAGCATCAAAATCACTGCCCTCCACAAGGGCTAGCGCCACCATCACCTCGTCCTCGCCCATTGCCGAGGGCACGCCATAGGCGGCAGCTTCTCGCACGGCGGGGTAGGCAACGACTTCGGCTTCCACCTCGAAAGACGATATATTTTCACCGCGACGACGGATCGCATCCTTCTTGCGATCGACAAAGTAGAAGTACCCCGCCTCATCCTGACGGAAGCAATCGCCGGTGTGAAACCAACCATTACGCCAGGCCTCTGCGGTGGCATCCGGGCGCTTGTAATAGCCGCTGTTCATACCCCAGGGACGGTCAGTGCGCACCATCATCTCGCCCACCTCGCCTGTCGCCACCTCGCAATCGTTTTCATCCACCAGGCGAACGTCAACACCGGGACGCACCTTGCCACAGGTCCCTCTTCGGGTGGGATTGGGCTCGGAGACGATTGGGGAGGAAATCTCGGTCATATTGAAAATGGTGTACACGTCGATCCCGAAGCGCTCCGTAAACTCAACGCAAGTCTCAGTAAGCGGCACCATGAACGCCGTACGGACCTGGTGGTCACGGTCTCCCGCATCGGCTGGCTGCTTGAGCAGGAAGGTAGCCATCACTCCCAGCAGGAATACCGCTGTGGTTTGCGTGTCGCGCACGAAAGACCAGAACTTCTCCGTGACGAAAGCATCCATCACCGCGATAGAGCCACCGCGTGCCAGCATGACAAATATCACACCCATACCGCCAATGTGAAAAATAGGCATGTTGATCAGGAACCTGTCCTCACCGGTAACAAAGTGCCAGGTCTCCGGGCCAGCATTGGTGAAAATATGCAGGTAGGATGACAGCACACCTTTGGAGGGGCCGGTCGTGCCAGAGGTATAGATGATAGACTGCGTGTCCCAGGGCTCGATCGGCCGCTCCAGTTCGGGAACTGTGTCGCCAAATTGCTGCAGGGCGTCGAAACTGACACTGGCAATGCCCTCGCATTGCGACTCCCCTGCCACACTGATGACGCGGTTCACCTGCGCCCTGTCCACCTGCTGCAGCCGTTCTGTCAGTTGCGCATGTGCGACCAGTACTTTGGCGTCCGAGTTTTCCAGAACGTGTTCGAGCAAGTGACCCTTGTAGGCAGTATTGAAAGGCACGAAAACGGCGCCCAGATAGTTGATCGCGAAAAAGGTAATGATCGCGTCACGACCGTCGAACATCCACACGGCGACATGATCTCCGCGGCAGACACCTTGCTCGGCGAAGCCCGCCGCGAGTCGCCTCACCTTCTCGTGCACTTCGCTGTAGGTCCAGCTCTCACCATCTTCAAACACTGCGAACACCTTTTCCGGCATCTCCCGATCCCAGCGCTGCAGCAGATAGCGCGTAACGCAGTGGTCGCGCGGTGGAATTCGATGGTCTGTGGTTTCAGGCACTTCACTCATCATCTCTTTCCAGCGTTTATTCAGCCTGCGGGAACAGGGGCAGCGATATTCGAGCGCACAACGGAGCCAACCATACTCATGACATGGCTGATAATCTCCGCCTCTGCCCACTTCCCGTCGGGGGAGTACCAAAAGGCCACCCAGGTCATCATTCCGCCAATAGTGGTGGCGGTCATGGCCGTGTTTTGAATAGCGAAATCGCCACTCTTGCACCCAGCCTCCAATAGAGCAGCCAGGCGGTGATCAAACAGGCTGCGCTGTTTGCGAATAGTGCGCGCCTGCTCATAGCTGAGATTCTTCTCTTCCCGTTCGTAGACCACGATGTATTCCTGATAGTCCAGGATAATACGCAGCACGCGGTCAACCAGCAGTTTCAACTGATCCGCTGGCGACCCGGATTTGTTCTCCGCCTGTCGCATGGCCTCCAGCGACAGCTCAATACCGGTGCGGGATATTTCGAACAGCAGTTCCGACTTGTTCTTGAAGTAGGAATAGATGAAGGGCTTGGTGACATCAAGACGCTGGGCGATGGCGTCGATAGTAGCGCCTTCATAGCCGTTGGCGTAGAACAGGTGACAGGCTTCTTCACTGATGCGTCGGCGCTTGAAGTCGGATATTTCCTCCTTCAGACCCGCTGGCCCGGCGCTGATTTCGCGTAACTGAGGCTTGGTCATCAGGCGGCTTACAAGGCTGTGTCGAGAATCTGGCGAACATCAGCCGGTTTCTCGATGGTCCGTGGGTTGGTGCGCGCCCAGAAATCGAGCATGGTGTACTCGGCGATATGATCGAGCTTATCTTCGGTGACGCCAACATCACCCAGGCTGCGCGGCATGCCAAGGCCGGTGATAAACTCATCAACCACATCGGCAGCCACCTCGTCAGTGCGTCCAAAGCACTCGCTGATGCGCCGCTGACGGTGACCATTGGCACTCTCATTGAAACGCAACACCGCGGCTGCCATGACACAGGAACAGTAGCCATGGGGCACGTCACAGGTACCGCCGAGAATATGGCCAATGGCATGACTGGCCCCCATAGGCACGCCGCCGACTATAGGCACCATGGACTGCCAGGCACCCACCTGGCAGCGCAGTCGCGCGTCAAGGTCAGCAGGATCAGCTTTTACCGCGGGCAGGGCCTGGGCGAGGAGTCGCAATGCGCTGTCTGCTATCCCGTCACTGAAATAATCTGAAACCAGAGAGCCCAGGGTTTCCAGCGCATGGTCCACGGAACGCACGCCAGTGGACAACCACAACCACTCGGGCGTGTGCACGGTCAATGCCGGGTCCAGTACTATTGCTACTGGTGCCATCAGGTAATGTTCATAGCCCTGCTTGTGCCCGATGTTTTCGTCAGTCGCGCCGCTCAATGGATTGAATTCGCCGCCAGAGAGCGTCGTGGGGCAGCAGATAACGCGAATCTCCGGCCCGTCAAACCGGGGCTTCACGGTGTTGCCGTCTTCATCGACGTAGACGTGGTAGGGCTCCAGGTCGTCGTGCTCACGCAAATCGTGCTTCAGCGCCAGCGCGACAATCTTGCCGGCGTCAGTCACTGAACCTCCGCCCACTGTCACGATCAGGTCCGCCGCGACGTCTCGCGCTAGAGCAGCCGCCTGCAATACTGCAGTGCGCGGTGCGTGTGGAGGAATACCATGGTGCACGGCCGCCACCCGATCGCCGAGAGCCGCCTCGATTCGGTTTATTTCATCAGTGTTATTGCGCAGCGAGCCACTGACCAGCAGGAATACCCGGGTGCTGCCCAACAGCGCAACCTCTTCAGCCAGTGCCTCGGCGACGGGACGCCCCATGTAGACGCGCTCAGTCGCGGTGAGTTGCAGTAGTGATGCATTCGGATTGGCCAAAACCACCTCCAGACCGGACTTTCGTTATGTTTATTAGCCCGGAGACTAGCACGCGAAATACATGTGGTAAAGCATTAGCAACATGGGTAAAAAAAATATATAGTCGGTATCTCATCGTGGAGGGACACCATAATATGCAAGCCAAAACTCCCCCTGAAGTGATTAGAGCCAGCTCAGGATTTGAGCTGAAGCCCTTCTACACCGCAGCTGACATCCCCGCCTCACATCGCGAACGCATAGACATCGCCCCCGGAGAGGCCCCCTACCAACGCGGTTTTCACCCCGGAGGCTATCGCAGCAAGCCCTGGCGTATATTCCAGCTCAGCGGCTTTGGCAAACCCGAGGACGAGAACGAGCGAATCAAATTCCTGCTGAGAAACGGTGAAACCGGTTTCATCATGGAACACGATCGCAATACGGCAGATCACTGTTACAACGTTGACCACCCGGACGTGGTCGCCCGCCGCGAGGACGTGGGCCTGACCGGAGCCGTGATGCAAAGCGTGCGCGACATCGCCATTTGCATGGACGGCCTGCCGGTGGATTCCAGCTTCGCCCATCCCGGAGGCGCCGTGGTGCAGCACGCACCGTTCGCCCTGGCCGGCTACTGGACAGTCGCTCGCCGTCGCGGCTTCCAACTGGACAAAATTGCCGGCACTGGCCAGAGCGACTTCAATCTCACCTACCTCGGCTGCGTGACCAAACAGCAGATCCCCACGGACGCAGGCCTGCGCTTCAACGCAGACATTATCGAATTCTGTGGACAACACCTGCCCTACTGGGTACCTGTGTCGATAGCCGGCTACAACGCCGCCGACACCGGGCTCAACCCCGCACAGGAATTGGGTACGCTGTTTGCGAATGCGGTGGAGTACCTGGACGAGATGAAGCGCCGGGGTACCGTGGACATGCAGATGGCCGCCAAAGGCTGTGCCGGTGTGAGCTTCCGCGCATCCATTCATATTTTTGAAGAGGCCGCCAAAATGCGCGCCGCGCGGGTCATGTGGAGCGAATTGCTGCGCTCACGCTACGACATCACCGATCCGAAGGCCGCAAACCTGCGCGTCCATTGCGTAACAGCCGGCTCAAAAATGACCTACCAGCAACCCTTGAACAATATTGTGCGTGGCACGCTCATGGCACTGGCCGCAGCAATGGGCGGCGTGCAGTCCCTGGGGGTTTCCGGCTACGACGAAGCGTTGTCCATCCCCTCCGAGCACGCCCACCAGATGTCCCTGCGCGTGCAACAGATCTTGCAGGAGGAGACCAACTTCTGCGCGGTTACCGACCCACTGGGCGGCTCTTACTACGTCGAGACACTGACCGCGCAGCTGATGGAAAAAGCCTGGGAGTTTTTCGATGAAATCGAAAAAGCAGGTGGCTACCTGGCCTGCCTGGATTCAGGCTGGCTGCATGCCAGGGCTGCGGAAAACCAGCATGACGAGTTTATGGCCATGGAAACCGGGGAGGCCAACATCGTTGGCGTAACCTGCGCTACCGAGGACGAGTCGCCCTACGAGGTGGACGGCTTTGTAGGCACAGACGACGCCTTTGACGTCGCTACCGAGCGCCTGCACGAAACGCTGCGCACGCGTCACGAGTCTGCCGCCGGAACAGCTCTGAAAAATCTGGAGGCGGTGTGCCGCGGCAGCGACAACATCATGCCGGCTATGCTGGACGCCCTGGACGCGGATGTCACGCTGGGGGAAATAGGCGATGTCTACCGCGATGTCTTCGGCGACTGGAACACCCCCATACAAACCTAGGAGAACGGGCATGAATCAGCCTTCTCAAAAGCGCATCCTTATGTCCAAGACAGGTCTGGATGGCCACTGGCGCGGCCCTACCCTGGTAGCCCGCGCCCTGCGCGATGCAGGATTTGAAGTCATTATGATCGGCATGGCCAATACCGACGAGATTGTTCGCGCCGCAGTCGATGAAGACGTGGATCTGGTCGGGCTCAATATTGGCGGCCACATTGATGTTGCACTGCGGGCCGTCAGGGCCGTCAACGAAGCACGCCCCGGCCTGCCGGTATTCGCCGGCGGCACGGTGCCGCCCCATGCCAAACGCCAGTTGGAAGAATTAGGGGTTGAGGTATACCCGCCAGGGTCCCAGCTGGCGGAAATCGTCGACGCGGCCTATCGCCTCACCGGCGCGACGGCGCCCGCCTGAGCCGTTCCCGTTGACCCGCGAACACAACCTGCTGCAAGACGCTATTGCTGGCAAACGCGCGGCGTTGGCCCGTCTGCTCAGTAACGTTGAGAACGATAGCGCCTTCGCCATGCGCCTGGCACAAGACCTGGCGCCACACGCAGGCCGGGCTCATATCATCGGCATCACCGGCCCTCCCGGCGCCGGCAAATCGACACTGATCAACCAACTGCTGCCAAGAGCACTGGGCACCCACGAGCGCGCCGCTGTGCTGGCGGTAGACCCCAGCTCACCGTTTTCCCGGGGCGCACTGCTGGGTGACCGGGTCCGTATGCAAGGCCCCAGCACGGGCTCCAACGTTTTCATCCGCTCCATGGCCTCACGCGGAGATCAGGGCGGCATCGCCCGGGCCACCGCAACCGCGGTGCAGCTGTTCGACGCCTGCGACTGGCCGGTGATCATTATCGAAACACTGGGTATTGGCCAGGTTGAACTCGATATCATGAACCTTGCGGATACGGTGGTGGTGGCACTGAACCCCGGCTGGGGCGATACCTTTCAGGCCAACAAGGCAGGACTTACGGAGGCTGGCGACCTGTTTGTAATCAACAAGGCGGACCGTCCCGGCGCAGACAGCACCAGGCGCGAGTTGCTGGAGTCCCTGAGCCTGCTGGCCCGGCGGCCACTGCCAACTATCGTTGAGACGGTGGCCACCGATGGCTCCGGTGTAGATGAACTCTGGGGGGCGATCTGCTCCCGTTTCATGCAGCTGCAAGCGGATGGCGACCTGGCCACACTGAGACAGGCGCGGCGTATGCGCCTTGCTAATAAAAGCATTCGCGCTGAACTGGACGCCAGGGCAGCCGCATCACTAGCCTCCAGCGCAGGGCAACGACTCACCGAGCGTGTTGCGGCAGGCACCATGAGCAGCGAGGAAACCACGCGGGTATTGCTGCAACTGCTGCAGGGCGATCAGGCCTCAGCCCCCTGAAGCAGGCTGAGCCCTTTCGATAGACGGTTATCTGACACTGTTCCTGCCATTTTCGACGCGAAATTTACCTCAAACGGGCTAAAACCGGCTGCCTCGGCCCGGCGTACCAATAGTACACACCAAACCGTCGAGGGAGACTCCAATGACCGCTGCAGAGACGATCGATAACAAACAGAATGTGGCCAGCGCCATGCTTGAAGCCATCAACGCACTCCAGCCACAGTTCCGCAAACGCGCTGAGCAGGCCAGACGTGAGCGCAGGGTGCCCATGGAAAATATTCAGGCGCTGCAGGACGCTGGCTTCTTTTTGGCCCTGCAACCCAGAGCCTGGGGTGGCCATGAACTGGACCCCCAGGACTTCTTCCGCATGCAATGCAGCATCGCCGAAGGCTGCATGTCCACAGCCTGGGCCAGCGGCATTGTGGCGGTACACGCGTTTCAGCTGGCATTGATGGACAAACGGGCGCAACAGGATGTCTGGGGAGACAACATCCACACGCGGGTGTCCTCGTCCTACGCACCACTGGGCAAAGTGGAACCCACTGAAGGCGGCTTTCGCCTGAGCGGCCGCTGGGGCTGGAGTTCCGGCTGCGACCATTGCACCTGGGTGTTGCTGGGCGCCATCGTGCCCGGTGAGGGTTATCGCACTTTCCTGGTCCCAAAAGCTGACTACAGCATAGAGGATACCTGGCACTCCATGGGCCTGCAGGGCACCGGGTCCAACGACATCATTGTGGACGACGTGTTTGTACCCGATTATCGCACCCACAAACAGATCGACGGCTTCACCGGCAACAACCCCGGCATTGACGCGGACAGTGCTCCGCTATACCGGCTGCCCTGGGCGCAAACCTTTATCAGGGTGGTCTCCACCCCGGCAATTGGCGCCGCGAAAGCCGGGCTCAGGCTCTACTGTGAAGCCGTGGTGGGCAAGGCCAGCGGGGACCCTACCAAATTGTCTGGTGACACCAGCACCACGGAGCGCGTGGCTGCGGCTGTCAATGCCATCGACGAAATGGAAGCCCTGCTGTACCGCAACTTCGACGAGATGATGACCGCCGTCAACGCCGGGGAAGAGGTTCCGGTCGCGGATCGCGTGAAGTATCGCTACCAGGCTTCACTGGTGATAGAAAAATCCATGGGTGTAATCGACAGCCTGTTCTCTTCCGCCGGCGGTGCCTCGGTATTTACAGGAGCGGAAATCCAGCAGCGATTCCTTGATATTCACACCGCGCGGGCTCACGTCGCCAACAACCCGACCTCGTTCGCCCGAAACCTCGGTGGCGTCACCCTGGGCGCGGACAATCAGGACCTGTTCCTGTAGGCGGACCGAGCTTAAAGCGCCGGCATGCCAAGTGAGACTGCTGGCCAATCCGGGCATGTATGAACCAGCCTACGCAAAGAAGCCCGATGCAGTTACTGCACCGGGCTTTTAGTTTACGGCCTGTTAACGAAGCCAAAGCTCCGTTGTGACGCTAGAAGTTATATCGAGCAGTCAGCTCGTAAGTGCGCGGAGGGTCTATGTGCTTGAAGTAGGTCTTGGAGAAACCGAAGTTTGCCAGCGGCACATCATTACCCCAGGTAAAGGTTTTTTCGTCGCCGAGGTTTTTCCCGATCAGCGCCACCACCCAGCTACCATCGCTGGCGGCCAGGGAAATACGCGCATTCCACTTGTCATAGCTGTCCTGGATCAGCTCTTCGTCGAGGTCATTGGCAACCACCACGTCATCTGACCAGAGATAATCAACACCCACTCCCAGGTCCAGAGAATCGGTAAGGGAGGTATCGTAACGGGCTCCCAGGTTGAAGGTATATTCCGGTGCAAACTGCAAAGGCTCACCGGAGAGGTCCTGTACGCAACCGGCGCGACTGCCTGTAGCGGCTATCTGCTCAAGGAACTGGTCCTCGTTGCAGGCTGCATCCTCAAAGGACTTGTACTGGGCATCCAGCCAGGCAGCGGCAACGTTCAGTACCAGCTCGTCTGTTACCGCGAATTCCAGGTCCGCCTCAAAGCCCTCTACCTCCGTTTCAGCCGCATTCCCCACGACAAAGGCAGCGTTACCGTCAAAGGTACTTACCTGCACATCGTCATAGTCGCTCTGGAAGTAAGCCATATTCAACCTGCCGCGGCCCTCCATGAGTACAACCTTGGCACCTACTTCCCAGGAATCCACCTCCTCGTCTTCGTAAGTGGACACGTCACGGCCCAGGCTTTCAACGAATTCGCGACCCAGGCTGTTGTCTTCATCAAAACCACCAGCCTTGTAACCATTGGACCAGTTGGCATAGAGCATGATTTCGTCCGTTGCGTCCCACTGCAGGTTAACGTTACCGGTAGTGTGATCCTCGGAGCGTGATTTTTCATACTCATGAACCGCGGCCAGATTGAGCGCGGCGGGGCCCCATAAAATAGCGAAGAATGGATCCGCGAGAATACCGCTGAGGTTATCCAGCGTACCGATTTTTTTCGCGTCTTTATCGTCTTCAGAGTAGCGAATACCCGTGGTCAGCCTCAGCGTATCCGTCAGATTCCAGGTCAATTCGGTGAACACCGACCAGGAGTCCGTATCCTGCTCGAACTGGTTCTTGCCATCTCCATCTATCGCCGTGGACGGCAAGTTCAGCGCCGCCAGTGCGGGATTGGCAAATATCTGTGATTCGATGGGGGGCACGTTGCTGAACACAACGAAGGTATGCCTGTCGTTACTCAGCTCTTCCGTCTGGTAGTAAGCACCGGCGAGGTATTCCAGGAAGCCCCCGGCAGGGGAGGTCCACAGAAATTCCTGGCTGAACTGTTCATGCTCTTCTGTGCGACCACGATTAATGAAACGCAGCGGACTGTAATCGGTATCGAGTTCGTTGGTGAACTCATACTCGGTCTAGGCCGTGATCGATCGCAAGGTGTGCTCGCCTATGGCCCACTCTGCCGTTAGTTGCACCACGCTGGACTCGGTATCGTCGAACAGCCCGCTCTCGTCGAAATTCAGGTCATACTGTTCATAATCGAATCCAGCAGTGAAGTTCGGGTCACCAAACCCCCGGTACAAAGCGGTTGCGGTGGGGCTGGCCAGGGAAAGCATCTGCTGCCTGCCCAGCACGTCATTGCTGTTGTATTCTGCTTTGAGCAGGAAATTGAGATTGGCGGTGGCGTCCCAGTCCAGCACGCCGCGAACAGCGAGATTGTCCTGCTGCGGCCCATCCTCCCCGCCACGAGCCTTGTTTTCCACGTAGCCGTCATCGTCGTACTTCTTGACCACCAGGCGGCCACGCAGGTCGTCGGTGATCGGCCCCGACACCATGCCGGTGATACCAACGCCATCCAGCTCAGTGCGGTAACTGAGATCCACATAAGACTCAAACTCATCGGTGGGACGTGCAGTGGTGATATTGATTGCGCCGGCGATTGTGTTTTTACCGAACAGTGTGGATTGGGGGCCCTTGAGCACTTCCACTCGTTCGATGTCCAGGAAACGACCGCGAGCACTGCGGCCACGACCGTAGTAAACCCCGTCGATAAAGGTGCCAACAGACTGCTCGAAACCGTAGTTGATGCCGGAGCCGATGCCACGAATAAACAGCTGTGTACCGGCGCCACCCTCGGCTACATGGATGTTGGGCATGTAAACGGTAAGGTCTTCAAGGCTGGTAAGACCTCTTTCCTCGATGGCGTCACCGCTCATCACACTGATTGCGATGGGCACGTCCTGCAGGCCCTCCACACGCTTGGTCGCCGTGACTACGACTTCTTCCAGAGCCTGACTGAAGCTGTTGACGCTGAACAGGCCCGATGCCGCGGCCACAGATACTGCAAGTACGGTTTTGCCAATAGAGTTCATCGATTGCTATCTCCTGAGATGCTTTATTATGTTTATCGCTGCCTGGATGGGGCAGTCAGGGCAAGAGCATAACAAGACCACACAGTCCGTGTACATACAGGGTGCTCCCTGCCCGCACCCCGAGCGTACGACCAGCGACCAGGCCTGCACTCAATTGATATGCCAGGTCAGTTTCACCGAGGCATTGCGGCCAGCAGCCAGCAGGTTTTCGGTTGACTCGCGATAGCGGCGATCGAGAAGATTCTGCACCTCCAGCGCCAGCAACACATTTGCGCCCAGGTTCATGCCCAGCGCTGCATTGATCGTAGACCAGCCACTGCGCGTGGTTTCCACCACCCCGCGAGATCCCGGTTCCTGTAACTGCGAAGCACTTTCGCCACGCAGGTAGATGTCTGCCCACAACGAGGACCAGATGCCCGCCAGCCCCGGCTCCAGCATCAGACCGGCGCGGCCGGCGAGCGAGGGAATACCCGTTTTCCAGGTGTCGAAGGTGCCAAAATCGTTGTTGCGTTGCATCCAGGTGAGATTCAGGTAAGGCCGCAGACGCTGATCCTGGCTCTGCCAGGCTAGATAGAGCTCCACCCCGTGCGCTGTTGATGAACCGATATTACGGTACACCTTGTCGTTCGCGCCGAGACAGGCATCCGCCTCGGTACAAAAAATGTGGTCAATATAGTCCTGCGAATCGGCATAGAACAAGGCGGTATCCAGAGTCCACTGGTCACCCATCAGGCGCCAGCCCAGCTCATAATTAATGCTGGTTTCGGGTGTCAGGTCGCTTTCCGGGTTAATAAAGTTGGCACCGGCATAGGCACCGGTAGCCAACTGCATAAGAGATGGGTAAAGGTAACCCTCGGAAATGTTGGCACGTATCACGTTCCCCGTATCCAGCGCCCAACTCAACGCTGCAGAGGCAATCAGGTGACTGTCCGAATCCAGCGAATCGGCGGTCAGCCCCGGACGGTTGGTATCGTCCAGTTCACCCTCTATCTGGTAATAGCGCGTTCCAACGGTCGCCGTCAGCCGGTCACTGACACTCCAACGGTCCTGCAGGAACAAGGCTAGGGTGCGGATGCTGGCTTCGTCCCGGATACGTTCGGTTCCAGTTACCGCAAACGGTGTGAAGGAAAGCGTATCCACCTGGCGCGCCTGGCGAACGGCATCATCGCTGTATTGTAAGCCACTTACCAGGCTGTGATTACCCAGGGGCAGCCAGTCGGCCTGCACCAGCAGGCCGTCGCTGCGCAGCGTGCTGCGCGTGTCGATTTCACGCTGGAAAAACACCGTCGCGGTGTCGGTGAGGAAGTTGCGCAGGCTGTCCTGCGTAAAACCCGAAACAGTCACCCTGTCCAGGGAATAAGCGGCAGGTTCCCAGCTGTAGTCCAGGGCGAAGCGCTCGCGATCACGCTGTGGGGTGCTCAGGGCCAGATCGAGAATAGGAAAGGTCGTGCGAACGGATTCCTCGACAAAGATATCAGAGCTGGACTCATAGCGATCCCAGGTCAGGCCAAGAGTATGATTACCCACCGTTTTTTCGAGAAAGCCATAGTAACCCTTGTTTTCAAAGGCGGTGTTCTCGATTGGGCCATCAGGCGTATCGCGCAGGCCGTGATCGCTCTCTGCGCCGGCCAGCCGATAACTCCAACCATCAAGATTGCCGTGCACACTGGCGAAAAAACTGTCGCCACCCGTGCTGCCGTCGTAGCCGCCTTTCACGGTGGCCTGGAGGGGTGCGGTACCCCCCTTGAGCGTCATTAAATTGGTTACGCCACTTAACGCCTTGGACCCGTAGAGAACCGAGCCAGAACCACGCAGCACCTCGATTCGACCGATCATATCCGGGTGTATCGTCAGCGGCGTGCCCACTTCACTGTGGTCCGACAGTTCCTGGCTGTCTACCAGAATCGCACTGCGCCGGGAGTCCTCGCCGCGAATACGAATTCGCTTGAGCCCGGCCTGGCCTGAATCGGATACCTGCAAACCGGGCACGTCGCGCAGGAAGTCCGCCACGCCGCTTGCCATCATTCTCGATAGCTCGTCGGACGTCAGCACGGTCAGGCTGGCACTGCTGTCCAGCAGACGCTCTTCAACGCGGCTCGCGGTGACCACTACCTCTTCCAGCACAGGTGGCGCCAGAGGCTCGCCTGGCGTTTCCAGCGACACCAACATCAGCACGGCCGGAGCGAGCCAGGGCAGCGCACGCGAAGTAAAGGGTATGCATTGCTTACAGGTCATTGTTATTCCAGTGTTGAATGGCAAAGCCCACTACGTGCAAGCTCGGCAGTTAATGCTGCGGCATCGGCCTGCTTCCAGGCAGCGTGCAACGCGGCGTAGTCCGGACAGGCATTGCTATTGCCATCGCCCGGCGGCTGGTGAATGTATCGGCATTTGGCGAGGGCCTGCCCGAGGGCGTCATGCTCTTGCCCTGCTCGCTGCGCACTAGCGTTGCCCAGAGCGCGCACGGTGGCCGCACAGTTTACGCCCCAGTGTGACTCCATGGCGGCAGCCGAGACGGGAACGCGTTCGTTTACCAGATCGCTTTCTGCAGCGACGACATCAACCACCGCGAGCAACAACACAACACCGAGCAGATTCATAGGCGCAGTAGACAGCAAGCAGCACAATAATAAAATGATGCAGATCATTTGCATCTTATAAATCCTTGTCTATGCTGACACCTCCTTGAACAACAGGTGAGCGTGTGCGCGATATTCCGGCAATGCCAACAATCCTGCTGTGGCTGGCATCGTGCCTGCTGCTGACGCCGGGCCTGTCACTGGCGGTTTCGCTGACCGAGGCGCAGCGGGTGATACCGTCTGCAACAGCGGTCAGCCCGGTCAATGGCGTGCCGGGGCTTTACCGCGTTGCAGGCGCACAGGGTCCGCCGGTACTGGTCTTCCAGACAGATGACTTTGTCAGAATCCCCGCCTACTCAGGTTCGCCGGTCAATCTGTTGGTGGGGATCACAACCCAGGGACAGTTTGTGGGCGTTGACCTGCTATCGCATCAGGAGCCTATACTGGTTGTCGGCATTACCGATCAACACCTCAGGGCATTCGTAGATCAGCTTGCCGGCAAGCAGGCGACAGACCGCATTCGGGTGGGCGCCAGCGATCGGGCGGGCTATGTCGGTATAGATGGACTGAGCGGCGCGACCATTACGGCCATGGTGATAACGCGCACCGTCACCCTGGCTGCCGAGCGGGTGCTCACCGCCTGGACAGAACAGGCGGCTGCGCAACAGGTGCAACAACATACGGCCCCCACGAACACTGCAACCGTCCCTGAAGCAGAGCCTGTCTGGCACTGGAGCTGGCAGCAGCACAGGGTCAAGGTCGCCGTGCTCGCGGCAGCCCTGACCATACTGCTTTTGGTATTGTTCCTGCAGGACTGGCTGGTCAAGCACAAGCTGTTTTTTCAGCGCTTTCGCATTGCCTGGATGCTGTTCACCGTCATCTATATCGGCTGGATATGCCATGCGCAGCTATCCGTTGTGAATCTGCTGGGGTTCGCTCGCAATCTCGCCGGTGGTTTTTCCTGGGACAGCCTGCTGCTGGACCCGGTCGTATTCCTGCTTTGGGGCTTTGTCGCGCTTAGCATCCTGCTCTGGGGCAGAGGCGTATACTGCGGCTGGCTATGCCCCTTTGGTGCAGCCCAGGAACTGTTGTCCAAATTGTCACGCGCCAGCGGCTTCGAGGGCTGGCAGATCCCCCACGCCGTGCATGAAAGGCTGTGGGCTATCAAGTACCTGCTGCTGATCGCTATCTGCGGCCTGGCCCTGGACTCCATGGCCAATGCGGCGCGGCTCGCCGAGGTAGAGCCCTTCAAAACCGTCTTCGTCATGCAATTCGATCGCCCTCCAGCCTACGTGTTCTATGCTTTGCTGTTACTGGTGATCACGGTATTCAACAGCAAGTTTTACTGCAAATACCTGTGCCCATTGGGCGCTGCACTGAGCTTCGTCACTCGCTTCAAGGTTTTTGATTGGCTGCGGCGACGGGTTGAGTGCGGCCACCCCTGCCAGACCTGCGCCCACGACTGCCAGATTGGCGCGATCAAACCGACCGGCGAAATTATCGACAATGAGTGCCACTACTGCCTTGAGTGCCAGGTAACGTACTGGGATGACCACCGTTGCCCTCCCGTGGTGCGCAAACGGAAAAGACGCGAACGCAGGTTCGTCTCCGCTGACGCCGTGATTGCCACCGATGCGGGTGGCTATGGCGGTAAAAATTGACGCTGGTCATGTAATAAATTTAAAGATGTATATATTATGCATCTATAAGATTGCGAATGGTCGCAAGTGCAAAGAGGGATAATGACTATGAAAAGCAAAACACCAACCTGGAAGCGACGCGCGGGAGCAGGCCTGGTCTCAATGACTCTTGGCCTCGCTGCGGCTGCCGCTATAGCGCAGGACACCACTGACCACCCGGGTGTCACCCCGGGCGAGATGGCCTACAAAGGAGCCCCGGTCCCGGCAGGCGACATGAAGCGGGTGATCTCACCCGGAGCACCTGACATGACGCAGGCAGAGTACGAAACGGCGACAAAGCTGTACTTCGAACGTTGTGCTGGTTGTCACGGTGTATTGCGCAAAGGAGCCACCGGCAAACCACTGACTCCGGATATCACCCAGGAGCGCGGCACTGAGTTCCTCAAGGCGCTGATCAACTACGGCTCACCTGCGGGCATGCCCAACTGGGGCACTTCCGGTGATTTCTCGCCGGAGGAAGTGGACCTCATGGCTCGCTTCCTGCAGCATGAACCGCCCTCGCCCCCCGAATGGGGTATGGCTGAGATGATGGATACCTGGGAGGTGCTGGTACCGGAATCTGACCGCCCCAAAAAGCCGCAGCACGACTACGACATCGACAACATATTCTCCGTCACCCTGCGTGACTCCGGAGAGATTGCGTTGATCGATGGCGACAGCAAGAAAATCATCAATATCATCAAGACAGGCTACGCAGTGCATATATCCCGCGCCTCGCACTCCGGCCGCTATGTCTACACCATCGGGCGTGACGCGAAGATCGACATGATCGATATGTTCATGAATCCCCCGCAGCGTGTGGCATCGGTAAAAATAGGCCTGGAAGCCAGATCGGTGGAAACATCGAAATTCGAGGGCTATGAGGACAAGATTGCGATTGCCGGTGCCTACTGGCCTCCGCAGTACGTGCTGATGAACGGCTCTGACCTGAAACCCACCAAAATCGTCTCCACCCGGGGCATGACAGTGGGAACGCAGGAATACCACCCCGAACCCAGGGTCGCTGCGATTGTCGCTTCGCATGAACACCCCGAGTTCATCGTCAACGTGAAGGAAACCGGCAAGATCCTGCTGGTTGACTACAGCAACATCGATGCGCTTTCGGTGACAACTCTGGAAGCAGCCCGATTCCTGCACGACGGTGGCTGGGATGCAAGCCATCGCTACTTCCTGACTGCGGCCAACCAGTCCAACAAGATTGCTGTGGTCGACTCCAAGGAACGGAAAATCACAGCTCTGGTCGATGCAGAGAAAATCCCCCACCCGGGACGCGGCGCCAACATCGTCGACCCCAAGTTCGGGCCGGTCTGGATTACCTCGGCGCTGGGTAACGAGAATATGACGTTTATCGGCACAGACCCGAAGAAACACCCGAAAAACGCCTGGAAAGTGGTGCGTACACTGAAGGCGCAGGGCGGCGGTTCACTGTTTGTGAAAACACACCCCAAGTCGCGCAATCTCTGGGTAGACAACACCCTGCACCCACAGGAAAGCGTGAGTCAGTCGGTGGCTGTGTACAACGTGGATGACCTTGAAGCCGGCTACGAAGTACTGCCAATCGCCGAGTGGGCAGGTATCAAGGAAGGCCCCGCGCGTGTGGTGCAGCCCGAGTACAACGCCGCAGGCGACGAGGTCTGGTTCTCCGTGTGGAACGGCATGGAGCAGGAATCAGCGATTGTGATTGTTGACGACAAGACCCGCAAGCTGAAGCACGTTATCAAGGACCCGCGCCTGGTGACCCCAACCGGTAAGTTCAACGTGTACAACACCCGCAAGGATATCTACTAAGCGGTTCCGGGGTGCCCTGTCGCAGGGGCGCCCCCATTCCTTCCCTGGTTCCGAATCCCGGAGCCCGGATCTGCAAGAAAGCCAAGCTATGTCATCAACTTCCTATCGGAAACGAGGGGCGCTGCTTGGCGTCTGACGCAAAAATTACTCGCAACCTTAAGCATGAGAATTCTGGCCTGGTTTCCTGCTGTGTTTTCGCCACACCAGTTGGGAGATAAAGACGTGGTTTTTGAATCTATCGAGTGCGCAGCCTCGGGGTTGATAGGCAGAACCGACCCGTGCGACAGACAGCATCTGCCAGCAAAGAAACAGACTCTGCAATTGTGCCCGTGCAGGATTAATCAGATAATCGAGCAAGGTTAGTTGGCCCATTCGACAATGGCGGCGAAAACCAGGCGGACCCGAACCAGTGCAAGACGAACTGAGAACAGAAACCCTCTCCTCCAGCGCATGGCCGGGCCATCTGCTGCTGGCTGCCTGGCTGGCAGCCGGCGCTGTCGCCATCGTAATGGCGTTTGGCTCACAGCATGTCCTTCCGCTGCTGGACGGCTTGCTGGGGCCGCTGAAACACCACGTAACCGCAGAGAAAGCCGTTTACAGCCCGCTTGCCTATTTTTGCCTGCTGTCGGTGGTTTACCTGCTTGAGCGTCGCGTACCGGTGCGCGACCAGGCCTTTTTCTCGGCGAGTTTCTGGCAGGATGCGCTGTGGTATCCAGGCAGCATGCTGTTTCGCATCCTGTTTCTCAGTTGGTATGTGGCGCTGCTCCATACGCTGTATCAGCAGTACTTCCAGTTCCTCACAATTGAGGCAGTCAGTGACTGGCATCCGGCTTTGCGCTTCATTGCGGCAGCGCTGCTCACCGACTTCACCCGGTGGCTCAGCCATCTCATACGCCACAAGGTACCGCTGTTCTGGCGCTTCCATGCGGTGCATCATTCACAGAGAAATCTCAATCTGTTCACCGACGCCCGGGTGCACCCGGTTGACCGCATGATCTCCGCCACCCTCCGGTTCCTTCCCTTGATGATGTTCAGCAATGCCACTGTCGTAATTTTGCTGTGGGCCATTTTCGAAACTGTCTACCCGAAGTTTTATCATGGCAACATACGTCTGAACCTTGGTCCATTGCGCTATATCCTGGTTACGCCCCAGTCCCACAGAATCCATCATGCCAGCGAAGCGCCCTATCGCGACAAGAACTTCGGCTTCACTTTCAGTATCTGGGACAGGCTGTTCGGCACTCATCATAAAGACGACAATGCCTATCCGGAGACCGGGGTACAGGATGAAGCATACCCGGTTGAGGACGGCCTCAACCCCCGGGACCAGGCGGGTGTGTTCATGCGATTGCTGATTCATCCCTTCCTGCACATTTCGCGGACAAATAAACGCGGGGAGCACTGATCCGATGCACCCCCTGACAAACTGAATGATTAACGACGACTTTCCCGCCGATCTTCCGGCTACGTCGGCCGGCGAAGGCGAAACGCTGCGCATCGGCATTGTCATACAACATTTCCCCCCACAATTGGGCGGGGCTGAACGCCAGGCGGAGTTACTGGCCAGCGAGCTGGCCCGGCGCGGTAATACAGTTCGCGTAATCACTACGCGACACCAGCGAGAACTGCCAGCTCACGAGAATACAAAACAGGTGACCATCTGGCGACTCCCCACTGTATCGCCAAGGTGGCTGAAACTGCCGCTGAACCTCGTGACGGGTTTCTATGCCGGGCTGAAGGTTGCATGGCAGTTGGATGTGGTTCATGCGCATTGTCTTTCGCCCTTTGTTCTGGGCGCTTTACTGGCCGCCAGGCTGGCCCGCCGTCCAGTACTGATCAAGATCTGCTCTACCGGTGAACGTGGGGACATTTCCCGTATAAGGGGCTTCGGTCCCACTACCTCCCTGTGGCCACTGTACCGCCTCGCAGACCTGTTTATTGCGCCCACCCATGCGGTAGCCAGGGAATTGCTCAGCGAGGGCTGCAGGCCAGGACAAGTTGCCGTTGTGCCCAATCTGCTTCAGGATCAGGCCGCACCGGAAACCGGGGAAGGGAAGCGTCGACTCCGGCAACAACTTGGCCTGCCGGAAAAGACCACACTGGTCTACGTGGGCCGGTTGCATCAGGGCAAAGGGGTATGGGACATCCTGTCCGCCTGGCCTGTAATACGCGAGCGTTACGACGCACAACTCGTCCTGGTAGGCGACGGCCCGGAGCGGCAGGGCATAAGTCAGTGGCGCAGGGAGTCTGAGATTGCCGACTCCGTCACGCTTGCTGGCTACCAGGCTGACCCCGACCCCTACTACAGGGCTGCAGACATATTTGTCTTCCCCTCTCAATCCGAATCGTTCGGCAATGCGATCGTGGAGGCCATGAGCCATGGCCTGGCCGTGGCAACAACTCCTGTCGGGGTGGTCAAGGATTGGCAGGAAGATGCTCCTGTACTCCGGCTTGACACCAGTCACGCAGCGAGCTTCAGCGCACTTGTGGGGGAGTTGATCGAGGATGAAAAACGACGTTCACATCTTGGCTGCGCAGCGGCTGAGTTCATCCAGGGGCATTACGGCGTTAGTGCTATATGCAATGACTATCTGGACCACTACCACCGGTTGATCAATGCCCGCCATTGACTGCGGATGCTATAACAAGGATCGCCGCGAAACCGGGATCGATACAGGCAGAGCATGCTGAAAACCGCTATCAGATATTACTACCAGATCAGGCCGCTGAAACCGGTACAACTCTACGCCAGGCTGCGCAAGCGCCCGCTCAAGCCTGAAATCAATGCGGGCTGCCCTATCCCGGATACGCGCCCCGCGCCCGCTACCTGGGTACAGCCGGCGACAATGCCACACGACCGACTGGATGAGCATCGGTTCGTCATGCTGGGAGAGGAAAAAGCTCTGGACCTGCCGGCCGACTGGCACAATCGCGACCTGGGCAAGAAATGGTTAATGGAGTTGCACACATTCAACCTGCTGTGGGGCGACAACGCCTACTGCGCTCAGGAACTGATGCTTGACTGGGTCAGTCACAACGAACCGCTGCAGGGACCTGGCTGGCATCAATACATGACCTCACAGCGCATCAGCAACTGGCTTAAGTGGAACCTGGCCGGCCACAGCCTGCCCGCTGCTGTTCGCGGTAGCCTGGCGCTGCAGGCTCGTCACCTGATGCAGGTTCTGGCTTATGACGAAACCGATCACAAACTCTTCAATAACGGCAAGGCACTGCTGTTTGCCGCCTGCGTGCTGGATGACAGCGATAGTGCTCGCTGGCGCGACAAGGGGTGGCAGCTGTTACAACGCTACGGCCTTGAACTGGTGGGCGAGGACGGCGGCTATACCGGCCTGAGCCCTATGTACCATTGCAGCCTGCTGATGGACATGCTCGATATCGTCAACCTGTTGCGGGCCTACGAACAAGCGGTGCCTGCCGCCCTGGACAAGGCCGTGGTCGATGCGAGAACCTGGCTGACCGCGCTGTGCCATCCGGACGGTGACATCGCCTTGTTCAACGACGCAGCCTTGCAGGTTACCGCGACACCTGCAGAGATTAATCAGTACGCTGTGCGGCTAGGTTATGCGCCGTCGCCACCCGCCGCACAAGGTCTGCTGCACCTGGCTGATTCCGGCTTTGCCAGAATGGCCATGGGTCCGGCCACTGCATTGCTGGACATTGGCAGGATTGCACCTGACCACGCCGCGAGCCACGGCCACGCCGACACGCTCACCTTCGAACTGTCGCTGGAGAAACAGCGGGTTGTGGTCGATACAGGCCTGTCCACTTATGAAAGGATGCCCGCTAGACTGCAACAACGAGGCACAGCGGCACACAATACGCTGGTGCTGGACCAGCGCAATTCCTCTGACGTATGGGGACTGTTCAAAGTAGGCCGGCGGGCGTCGATCGTTGAGTCGCAGCAGGACACCCTGGACCATAGCCTGCACGTCAGTGCGGCCCACGATGGCTACTGCCGTCCAGGCAATAAACTGCTGCACCACCGCAGGTGGGAAATGACGCTGGACACGCTCAGCATAACCGACAGACTGACTGGCCGCGGCTCGCATACGGCAGAGATCCTCTACCACTTCCACCCCGATATCAGCCTCGTGCAACAGGCTGACAACCGCTTTGCACTCGCTACGCGCGAACGAGAGTCCCTGTGCGTGATAGAGCTGGACCCTGCCCTGCAGGTAGAAGCGCTACCCTACGAGTATCACCCCGCTTTCAATCGAGCGATCCCGGCAACAAAGCTGCGTGCCCGCTACCAGGGGCAACTGCCCTGCTCTTTCACCTGCCAACTGCACTGGTAGTCAGCTGCGGTATTTAAAGCGGTCAAGCCCTGGCGAAGGATGCCAGATACCAACCCGTCAGCTGAGCGGGACGAGTGGCTGCCCGGGCAGATCAAGTTCATCCAGACCGCACAGTGCGGCGAGCGTTGGCGCAATATCCAGCGCACCGGCATCCGCAGCCAACTCACCCGCCTGCTCCCCCGGCAGGTGAATCAGGCACCATAAACGGTCATTGTGCGTACCACTCAGGTCCGGCAAGCGGTCCTGTCGAATAAGCCCTGTGTGCGCACTTGTTATCGCGGTAATAACACCGGGCTGGTTCCACTCGATGAGAATATCCGGCAGCTGTGCCAGATACTGCCCGGCGTAAACAGTGTTGGTACGGAAAATATCCCGTACCAGAGACTCTCCACTGCCTACAACATGAAGGCTGCGGATTCTGGCGATCAATTCATCGCAGGCCTCGTCCAGCGCATCGCTGGCAACCAGGCCATCAGGCTCTCGTCCTTGCAGGTTTATCCTGATACCTCCCACGTTATCGTTGGTCTGCACCGAGAAAAAACGACGCCGCGATCGGTCGCTCGCCTGCAATCTGCCGTCCATTGCGTGTGCCAACCCGGACAGCCTCTGCCGCCACGACTGCGGGGACAGACGC
>Ga0209273_10000557_pt1 | contig 45654 bp, 47 predicted proteins | sample tdAd471_FD_187126 | JGI IMG/M metagenome (GOLD analysis project Ga0209273, IMG submission 187126) | Marine sediment microbial communities from the Atlantic coast under amendment with organic carbon and nitrate - tdAd47.1 (SPAdes)... | ecosystem: Environmental > Aquatic > Marine > Coastal >...
GTGTTTGGCACCTCGATGTCGGCTCATCACATCCTGGGGCTGGAGCAGGTCCCAAGGGTTCGGCTGTTCGCCGATTAAAGTGGTACGTGAGCTGGGTTTAGAACGTCGTGAGACAGTTCGGTCCCTATCTGCCGTGGGCGTACGAGACTTGAGAGGATCTGTCCCTAGTACGAGAGGACCGGGATGGACAGACCTCTGGTGGACCGGTCGTGGCGCCAGCCGCGCAGCCGGGTAGCTATGTCTGGAAAGGATAACCGCTGAAAGCATCTAAGCGGGAAACCAGCCTCAAGATCAGGTCTCGCCGAGAGCCGTGGAAGACCACCACGTCGATAGGCCGGGTGTGGAAGCGCAGCAATGCGTGAAGCTGACCGGTCCTAATCGCTCGATCGAGCTAGAGCTTCGTCCTCGGACGCGCGCCCCAAAAGCGCTCGTCCAGACCATACTCGAACTCGCGCCTGAAGACTTAAATCATATGCATACATCGACATACGATGCCCCTCTCTCACAATACCCATCCCGACCCGTCCTCGGATTGGACGGGCTGGCGGTCATGGCGAGGAAGATACACCCGATCCCATCCCGAACTCGGACGTGAAACCCCTCTGCGCCAATGGTACTGCGTCTTAAGGCGCGGGAGAGTAGGTCGCCGCCAGCCCCTCCAATCCGAGAACACCCTACGCGGGGTGGAGCAGCCCGGTAGCTCGTCAGGCTCATAACCTGAAGGTCGCAGGTTCAAATCCTGCCCCCGCAACCAAAATAAGCCCGCCGACTCAATGAGTTGGCGGGCTTTTTGATTCTTAGGCCATGGCCTAAGAATACGGCCGGGTACCATATGGGTACCATGAGGAATCAAATTAGGGCTAAGTAGGCGACTTTGCGGCGCGCAATTCAGTTCGGGCGTCTTTCAACAATCTGATCGGAAGCCACACCTACTCGGCGCAAGGCTTTGATTGTCTCTCGGAGCCCCCGGGTGAGCGTTTTGTCGCGCCGAACGACGAGCGCAAGCTCACGATAAAGCTTAGGTGATAAGGGATAGGAGACGATTGGGATCCGCTCTCCGGTTCTACGGGTGGCGGTTCCTGGCAATATGGCGCAGCCTAGTCCGGCTCCGACCAGTTCCTTGATTGCCTCGACGCTCCCCAGGTCCATGACCGGCGTTAGTGCGATGCCAGCGCGTGTGAACCATTCATCTACGATCCGCCTCGTGTTGCCGCCAGCCTCATAGAGAACGACGGGAAGGTTAGCCAGCACTGCAGGCGTCACCACGTCCGGCAGTGGATCGCTATCAGCGGCGGTAATGGCAACGAACGCGTCATCGAGCACCGGCGTCACCTCAAACATGCGGCCCGGTGCCGGTAGGGTGACGAGGCCGATGTCGAGCGTATTCTCTTCCAAGGCCTTCAGCACGTCAGCTGTATTCCCTGTCCGGACCGTGATTTCCAGCGTCGGAAAACGCTGTCTGAGATCGCGTAGGACGGGCGGCAGCAGATAGATGCACGCCGTAGCGCCGGTCCCGATGCGTACTCGTCCGAGTGTGCCGCTCGCATGCGTGGCCATTGCGTCAAGCGCGGCCGAGACCGCCTCCTCAATCCGTCGGGCATGATTGATGAGTTCCGTCCCCGCCGCCGTCGGCGTCGCGCGTTTTCCCACTCGCTCGATCAGTCGAACGCCGAGCCTCTTCTCAAGCTGGCGAACCTGAAGACTGACGGCAGGCTGACTGAGCTGCAGACGTTCCGCTGCAGCCGAGAAACTGCCGTGCCGGATGACCTTGGTGAAGGTCTTTAGCTGGTCGAGTTTGAGATCACGCATATCAAAGTTTTGGCTATGCTTTGCATAAATTGCCACAGCTTCTCTTATAGAGCCTGAAGGGGCAAAATAAAAGTCACAACCCCGCACGGTGGCACCCATACCAAGTTCGCATCAAATGACGGATCGACACATCTCAATCAACGACATCCTTAGGGAGGCAGCCCGCTATCTCGCTGCCTCGCCACGTTCGCGTCTGCGTCAGCTAAACGCCTTGCGCGAACTCGACGATCGGTTGTTAGCCGACGTCGGTATCGCGCGCTGTGAGGCCGCGCGTGCCCGGCCATTTCACCATCGCGACGACCAGGATCGACCAAATCAAGCGACTGCTACAGGAGTTTTCATGAGACACGTAGTCCCATCTTTAGAGCCGGGCATCGTTGTCCGGAATGCGACGGAAGCCGACGTCACAACAATCCATACGATCTATGCGCACGAAGTGTTGCACGGTCTGGCCACCTTCGAAGAGACGCCACCCACGGCGAACGAGCTGTTGTCACGGCGGGAAAACGTCCTAAATCTCGGTCTTCCCTATTTGGCTGCAGAACTCAACGGTCGGATTGTCGGCTACAGCTATGCGACGGCCTATCGGCCGCGTCCAGCCTACCGCAATACCATTGAAGACTCGGTCTATGTGGCGGACGGGATGCAGGGTCGGGGTGTCGGTGGGGCGCTGCTTGCCGCTCTAATCTCCCGCTGCGAGACGGGTCCTTGGCGTCAGATGATCGCTGTCATCGGCGACAGCGGCAATGCAGGCTCCATTGCTCTGCACGAGCGGCTTGGTTTCCGTCAGGTCGGTTCGCTTGAGGCCGTCGGCTTCAAACTCGGCCGATGGGTCGATACGGTTCTCATGCAGCGGCCACTCGGAGCCGGCAGCAGTGCGTCACCGGAGAGCACCGGCCGCACAGGTCCCGGAGTGTGATCGCACGCCGCACGGTTCTCTTCTTGGGCATCTCGCAACTCGTTTGCTGGGGTATCTCTTTCTATCTGATTGGCGTCTTCGGTGACTTGATCGTGGCCGATCTGGGCTGGAGCCGAACGCTTGTCTACGGCGGCTTCTCCGCCGCACTTCTGATTATGGGGCTCGTCTCGCCGCTCGTCGGCCGGCTGATCGACCGCGTTGGTGGAGGTCGCGTCATGGCGGCCGGGTCGGTGTTCTGTGCGGTCGGTTGCGCCGGGCTAGCCCTCGCGCAGACGGTTGTCGCCTATTACGCGGCTTGGATTTGCCTCGGCCTAGCTATGCGTTCGACGCTCTACGACGCGGCCTTCGCCGCGCTCGCACGGATCGGCGGACCGGAGGCACGGCGCCCGATCGCGCAGGTCACGCTCCTTGGTGGCCTCGCGTCCACTGTCTTCTGGCCGATCGGCCACGTCCTTGCGGAAGCGTTCGGCTGGCGCGGCGCATTATTTGTCTATGTTGGCTTCGCCCTCTTGACCGTGCCTCTCCATCTCGCGATTCCAACCGGGCGGCATCAAGACAACGTACAGCCCGTGGAGGGACCCCGACCTCCGTCTCTCGCATCTCGCCGCCAGGATCGGGTCGTCGCGGCTTTCCTCTACGCCCTAATTGTCACGCTCATCAATGGTCTCAATGCTGGCATGTCAGCGCATATGATCGGTGTATTGACAGAGCTCGGTCTTGCGGCGTCTCTCGCTGTTTCGATCTCATCGCTGCGGGGTATCGGCCAGTCCTCAGCACGGTTGGCGGAGATTCTGTTCGGCGGTCGCCTGCATCCTATCGATCTCAATCTCGCGGCGACTGTTGTCCTGCCCATATGCTTCACGGTAGGCCTCGCCAGCGGCGGGTACGTTGCAGCGGCAGTTGTCTTCGCTTTTTTCTACGGCGCAGGCAACGGCATCCTATCGATCACGCGCGGCACGTTGCCACTCGTACTGTTCGATCTGCACACCTATGGCAGCTTCGTCGGCAAGCTCCTTGTGCCGAGTTTCCTCTTGTCGGCAGTGTCGCCGCTCGCCTTTGCCGCCGTTATCGAACACTTCGGCGCACAGGGAGCACTCTACCTGTCGATCGCATTGTCTTCAGTGATACTCGCGGCGGGCCTCGCCCTCAGGGCGTCGGCGAAACCAGGTTCTGACGGTCCGCGATCTTGATGCGGACACTGTGATCAGACATGAGCAGACGAGTTAGCCAAGATCCGACTATTACCAATGGGGTCGTTTGCATTTGGGTTGAACCGAGACCCTCAAACTCTGCGGAGGAAGGCCCGGGTTTGCAAAATGAGCTTGCCAATGCTCTCGACCAGGCTCAAGCGGCGGGGGTGCATGTCATCGTCGTCTCACGTAACGCGGAACCCGACAATGGGCTAGACAGCGGACTTGAAGCCGTATGGCTTCAGCAGGATTCAGGGGACCCGTGGCAAAGCACGAATCTCGAAGCAACGGTCTCTGTCACAAAGTGTAGTCGTTGCATTGTTATCGGCGATTTCTCTACTCCCGACGTTTTGCGGTGCGTTCTTGGGGCGCTTGCGCGTGGCTACGACACTTACTTCCTGAGCGACGATGATCCCGACGTTGGTACATGGCCCATATGGTCAGCCGCTGCTCGTCTAATACAAGCAGGTGCCATTCCCCTCAGTCGAGGCCATTTTTTTGTGGAGATTGGTGTGGAGGGATAAAGGTCTAATTGACTGGGCGTAAGACCACCTCTCAGGCAATCGCATTTTTGGATAGTCTTTTGGTCCATTCGGGCGCCCGTCCGGCCTGACGGCCGACCGCCGGGCTCTACTCCGCTAAGCGCGGCTTCCCCGCGCTAAGCTCCACCGAGCCCCGCTTCGCGGGTCTCGGCGCATTCGCGTAACGATCCCATGGCGCAGGCCCGAACCTTCGGTTCGGGATAAGGACGCCGGCCTTACGGCCGGCGACGCTTTTTGTAGCCTTTCCCGGTGCGGGGGGCGGCCGGACACTCCCTTGTAGCCCCGCCGGGGCAGCCCGCAACCGCCTTGGCTTTATGTCCGTCTAGGTCCGTTTCCGTCGTCCTACCAAGACAGTTGCGTCCCGCCTGACCCGGCGAGGCTCCGGTCGCTTACCGCCCACCCCCCTTCCGGGGAAAGGCGCGCGCGAGGGACTAGAGGGAGCCGAGACGATGGAGCCAAGAACCGCAGACGCAGCGACAGGCGGAAAGGCCGGGTGCAAGGGAAGAAGCCGCGCCAAGGGCGCGGAAAAGCCCAGCCTCTATGACGAGGTGACAGCCCGTGTCATCACCGAGCTTAAGGCAGGCCGCGCACCGTGGGTGCAGCCTTGGGGCACGCCGGATGCGAAGGCGGGACTCGGCCTGCCCAAGAACGCGCTCACCGGACGTGCCTATTCGGGCGTCAACATCCTGATCCTGTGGCACCACGTCGCGCGCGCGGGCTTCGCCACGCAAACGTGGCTGACCTATCGCCAAGCCCAGGAAATGGGTGGGCACGTGATGAAGGGCGAGCGCGGCGTTACTGCCTGCCACGCCGACACCTTCATTCCTAAAGCCGAGCGCCAGCGCGCCGCGAAGGACGGCAACGACCCCGAACGGGTGCCGTTCCTCAAGCGCTTCACCCTGTTCAACGTGGAGCAATGCGAGGCTTTGCCGGAGGACGCCTATCAGGGCGCGGCTCCGTTACCCGAAGCCGAGGTCGTTCCGCACGCCGAGCGTCTTATCGAGGCAACCGGTGCGGACTTCCGCGTTGGCGGGACCAAGGCTTTCTATGTCCCGAGCCAAGATTTTATTCGCGTCCCGCCGCAGCCTGGCTTCTTCGAGCAGGTGAACTATTACCGCACATGCTTTCACGAGCTCGGCCATTGGACCGGACATGACAGCCGATGCGCTCGCGACCTTTCGCATTTCTTCGGTTCGAAACCCTACGCGCGGGAGGAACTGGTCGCCGAGTTGGCGAGCGCCTTTGTCTGCGCCACGCTTGGCATCACACCGACCGTACGGCACACGGACTATATCGGCTCGTGGCTTGAGGTTCTGAAGGAGGACAACCGCGCCATCTTCCGTGCGGCGAGCCACGCCTCGAAAGCCGCAGATTTCATCCTCGCGTTCCGCAACGCCGAGACGGCAGCGGAGGCGGCGGCATGATCAAGCGACCCGACTTCCCCACAGAGACGACCCCCGAAGGCGAGCAGATCGTCGCGCCGGGCGTGACGCCGATTACGCTTAGGGACCGGCTCGCGGTTCGCGCCGCCCAGCCCATCGCGCCGAAGCGCAACCTGCATGCCGCGCAGAAACCCTGCGACCTTGGCCTGTTCGACGAGGCGGCGCGCAATCAACTCGACATGCTCGATTTCCTCCGCGCCGCAGGCGGCGGCGTTTCTCACCCACCCAAGACAAAGGAGTAGACCCATGCAACTTCAACATATCGAACTTAGCAAGTTGAAGGACGCCGCCATCAACATGCGCCACACCAAGGCAGCGCCGGACGTCTCCGACATATTGCCCAGCATCAAGACGCGCGGCGTGCTGGTACCATTGCTCGTTCGGCCCAACGGCGACGGGAAGAGCTTCGAAATCGTCGCCGGGCGGCGGCGCTACTTCGCGGCCAAGTCCGTCGCGGAGGATGGTGGCGCGGTCGAGCCGCTGCCCTGCGCTATCATGGAGCCGGGAGATGACGCGGCGGCGCTCGAAGCCTCGATGCTGGAAAACCTCGCCCGGCTCGATCCCGACGAGATGACGCAATACGAGACCTTCGTGCGGCTGACCAAGGCCGGAAAGTCAGTCGCGGACATCGCGGCGACCTTCGGGATCACGGAATTGATGGTCAAGCGCCGCCTCGCGCTGGGCGAGCTTCTGCCGAAGATCAGGGCGGCCTATCGCAACGAGGACATCGACGCGGAGACCATCCGCCATTTGACCATGGCCTCGAAACGCCAGCAACGTGACTGGCTCAAGCTGTTCAACGACGCGGACGAGTACGCCCCGCGCGGCTACCAATTGAAGCAGTGGCTGTTCGGCGGCCAGCAGATCGCGACCGAGGTCGCGTTATTCCCGCTCGATGCCTACAAGGGCCAGATCGTCTCCGATCTGTTTGGTGAGCAGAGCTACTTCGCGGACGCGGACCAGTTCTGGACCTTGCAGAACGCCGCCATCGCCGCCAAGCGCGATGCGCTTATCGAGGGCGGCTGGACCGAGGTCGAAATCCTCGAACCGGGCCAGCGCTTTCATTCTTGGGAGCATGAGAAGACGCCCAAGAAGGACGGCGGGCGCGTCTATATCACGGTCTCCCATCGTGGCGAGGTCGAGGTCCACGAGGGCTGGCTGACCGCCAAGGAGGCGAAGTCGAAACGGCGCGCCATGACCGCCAAAGGCGATCCGGGCGCGGACAGCAAACCGGTCCGGCCCGAGCTCACCAACCCGGCCCAGAACTACCTTGAGCTTCACCGTCACGCCGCCGTCCGCCATGCGCTGTTGAGCCATCCGGGCACAGCCCTCCGGCTCATGGTAGCCCATGCCATCGGCGGGTCCTCGCTGTGGCAGACCAAGCCCGATCCGCAGACGACGCGAAAGGAGGAAACCGCCGAGAGCGTCGCCAAATCCAAGGCTGAGACGGCGTTGGCCGAGGAACGCAAGGCGGTCCTCAAGTTGCTTGGACTTCCCGCCCACGGCCATTCCGTGGTCCGCTCGAACGGTGACGACTACCGGGTGGTCGAGTTATTCGCGGCGCTCTTGAAGCTTTCGGAGGGGGACGTGATGCGCGTGCTGACATTCGTTATGGCCGAAACCTTAGAGACCGGGACCGGCGTCGTCGAAGTGCTGGGAACGCATCTCACAGTCGACATGCGAGACTATTGGGAGCCCGACGATGCGTTCTTCGACCTCTTGCGCGACAAGGTGGCGGTCAACGCCATGTTGCGCCATATCGGCGGCAAGGCGGTCGCCGACGCCAACGTGACGGCGACGACCAAGGTGCAGAAGAAGATCATCCGCGACTTCATTACCGGCGACGGGCGCAAGAAGGCCGAGGGATGGTTGCCCCACTATATGGAGTTCCCCTTCAAAGCCTACACGAAGGGCGGCGGCGGGCGGCTGACCGACAACACGGCTCGCATCAAATCGCTCATTTCCTGAAACCGGCGGCGGGCGGGAGCGGCCCTCTCAACCGAACGGGAGGGCTGCTTCGGCCCAAGACCGTATTAGCCTAGAATATGAAAGCGCTGTTACTAGATGGCCGCCGCGATCAAGCGCATATGTCGAAGTATCTCTTCGATGCGGGAAATTCCCGCTGGCTGTCGGTGCTTTGATTTCAGATACACTCCTGGTGAGTGGATGGCGTTTTGAGCTCTGTGCAAGCCAGTCCCATGCAATGCGCCGCGAGAGACTGCATGCTTTAGGGCATCACGTGATCGTTCACTATCGTGGGCAATGTGGTTCCGCAAAGCGACCCAGAGATTGATGATCGCCACCTGTTGGCTGGTCAGCGCGTTGATCCCGGTTAAGTTCGCTGCGCTGACCCATCGTTTTGCTCCCTTCTTTAGGGCGGCGGCATTGCTGAACGTGATGTTATTCCCATCACTATCGATCAGTGAAGCGATGGTTGTTCTGTCAACATTTGTTGGTGCAGAAAAGGGCGCATAGCGCTCTTGAATTTCTTTTTGCTTGTCGCTCATGTCTTCCTTGAAAGCATGTTCGAGATGGACAGCAAACTGACTGGGGTCTCGATTGATGTACGCGATGATCAGATCACTGAGGAAGCTCTCCCACGTCGTAGCGGCCGAGATCATGGTCAGGGCACAGAGCCTTGTAATGTCAGCGTCTGACTTTATGGAATCTTTGACGGTATGATAAAATGTAATGGTTTCGACCAGTTGAGCGTCGAATGACGCGCGTACGCGCGCCGGATCCATCGTTCGCAAGCTGAGCACCTCCTCAAAATTACAAGGGCATGTTTTCAGCCGAGATCATTTGATGTCTTCCTATTAAAGGCTGCCTGTAGTTCTGCCCACAGTCGCTGTCCCCCTTCAGAATCAATCGGTTTTGTCCCAATGACAATGACCGAAACGGTGCAAAGCACAATCTGGACTGAGCTAGGGAGGTGGGAGCGGCCCTCTCATCCAACGGGAGGGCCGCACACCTGACGCTGCCTTTCGCTGAAACCTCCGCCAACAGGCGATTTGAGAGGGGGAGCGACACCTTTCCAATCATTCGGCCAGCCTGCCAAGAATATCGCCTTAGCTAGGCTTCTGGTTGGCGCGGTATTGGTGTCAACACACCTTCTGCTGTACGTGGATTAAGTTTGAGTTCAAACGCTTCGAACGGCTGTAGTTGTGGAGACAAGCTAGACCAGTCGAACTGAAGGGGGTCACCATACTGAATCGGATGATATCCGCCCTCGGGTTTTGGAAGCTGGCTGGTCCATCGAATTCCTAGACTGCCCAACGTGGGCACATGATGGTCCATGTCATCGGACCGAAGCCATATCTGGAAACAGACTGAACCGGATACAAAAACCGCAATAAGATATGGAATTGGTGCCGATTCTTCCCGGCGTCGAAGAAGCGCTCCAGCGAGAGCAGGCGGCGCATTTCCGACGTAACTATATGAAAAACCGATTTGTTGCGGCCCCGTATTTGGTGGCTCGTCTCGCTCCTGAAGGCTTTCGATGGCTCTCTTGAACCTATGAAGTTCATCTGCCGGCAACAAGGCTACGGCAATCTTGGAAAGGGCTTTGTACGCATGTAGCGGGACGAACTTGTCCCCTTCGACGGGCATTCGGATTCTTACCAAACCATCGTGCGGATCAACACCACCAACCTCGTCAACGTTTCCTTGCGACTTGACGCTGATGTGCCTGCGGCCATCCTCGACACTATGTGCGATTACCGAATTACTTTTTGTGCGCCCGGTCTTTCTCACGCCTCTCTTCCCTCTGACACCTCCGAGCGTGAGGAAAGGGCCTACGGCTTTGCAAAGCGCATCTTCGTAGACGGAGAACTTATCGTTGCAGGATCTGCATTCATCCATCGAAAATAGCGCCCGGTTGCCTAAAGCTTCGGGAAACGTATGCGCGTTTGTGCGGCTACCAAAGGCTGATTGATCTTGAGTTCTGCAAAACCGGCAACTCGTCCGCTCCCCAAGAAAGCGGCGATTCTGGCCCAACTCAACCAACTCTTGAGATATCACGTCGAACATACAAGCTCGTCATCTTGCGAAATACACACAGATACCCAGCCGCACGGTAATCTCCGAACCATCTATTGGCTACAATCATACGAACATCTGCGGTGCCTGCGATAGGCATGTCGAGCCAGCATTACAGCGGGGAGCGTCGTGAGCAAGAAAGCGTCGCGCTGGATGGCGCGGGGTTTGCCGTTCGGCGCTACGCGGGTTCCCGGATCGACAGGCTCTGGCGGTTCGCGTCCGGCAGCCCGGCCGAGATTGGCGTGGAATCGATATGACGAATGCGGGAATCAGGCTAGCGAGCCTTTCAGCGACGGCGATCCTGCCGACCCGTTTCCAGTCACCACACACCGAGCCGGTCCACGGTTTTGAGGTCCAGATCGGGCTGCGTCTCGGTCTCCATCCCTCATGACAGAATAAGCGCGGAGACGCTTGCAGCTCAAAGTTGAGAGCGCGCCTCGAACGATTCCCGCCCGTTGCGTCGTCACATATCCAAGCGCCGCGCCATGCCGTCTCTTGATTAATGGCTGACGGGACACCCATTCGCCTGCTTCTGCTCGATGGACCTATGGCGAACGGGGGCCGCATGAAACCGGCGTTTCGCACTTTTTTCCCCACCGCTGCGCGGCTCCTCGCGCATGACACTTCGTGTCCAAAAAAGTGCGCCCCGCCGGTCCTCCGCTTCGCTTCGGCCTCGCGGTTAATGCGGCCCCCGCCCGCCATGGCCGGTCCCGCGTCAGCAGGGCGATAGGCGCCCCGCGACATCCAAATAGGAGACTGAAAGATGGCACAGGCACTTGGATATGTGACGAAGACCGAGACCGGCGGATACGAAGGCACGCTCTCAACGATGAGCCTCAAGAAGCGCATCCGCATCCTGCCCAACCGGGTGAAGGAGACCGAGGCGCAGCCCGACTTCCGGGTCTACACCGAGGACCGGGTCGAGATCGGCGGCGGCTGGAACCGGGTCGGCAAGAACAGCGGCAACCCATACGTCTCGCTGACCTTTGCGGCTCCCGAATTCGGGCCGTCGAAGATCTACGCCAATCTCGGCCGGGCTGCCGGACAGGACGATCCCGACGCCATGGCGATCCTCTGGAACCCGCGCAGCTAGCGGCGACCATCGCCCCCGCGCCATCCGGCGCGGGGGCTTCTTGCGTCAGAGGCGGAGACCAAATTCGCTCGAAATTTAACTAATTCGTCATAGTTCTTAACGGATCGTTGACCCCTGCATGTCATGGTTGAGGAACTGTATGGACCTGTATTGCAGGTCGATGGCGCGGCGCTCAGGCGTCGAATAAGTGAAGGATAAAAACGAGAAGAGGGGCTTGTTTGAACCTGCGGCGTTAACCGCGCCGCCCGCCGTCGTCCTGCGTGAAAGGAGATGGCGATGGTGGCGATTCAACGCCCTCTTGCGACTGGCGCGACACACCTAAGCGATTACGATCATGTGCGGCTGTTGACCCGGTCGCGCGTCGCTTGGGAGTATCTTCGGCGGAATTCTGCATACCGAACCGACTGGCGTCTCTCGGCGCCGGGACGGCCACAACCCAACCATCTGACCGACGATACGGTTCTGCTCCGGGCGCGGCGGCGCTTTCTGCGCGCTGAAGCTTGGGGCCTTTGTACCTTTCGCCGATCCCGATCATAACGGGCTCGACGCCGAGGTCATCTGGCGGACCGAGGATTATCGGCGCGTCGTCTCGGCCTATGTCCGCAACGGCGAGGACCCTCGGCTTGGCAGCGTCATTTCCCTTCGCGAAATCCAGTGCCGGAAGACGCTCCTGAAGACCATCGACGGCGAGCAGCATCTTCTCTTGCGCGACCGAAAACGGGTCGCGCAGGTGCGCTGCATTGGGGAAGACATTCGCGTCGATCCCTTCGCGCTGGAACTCATTGTCGATCAATTCCCTGACGTGGAAAGCCGCCAGCGCCTCATCCGACGGTTCGCCGACCTCTATCGAAACCGACGCTTGGGCGGTCAGAAGGGCAACTGGACGGTCGAAGCGATGCGCCATCGGGACGCCCTCGTCGCCGTAGACTTGAGGCGCCGGGACTGGAAGTTTCAGGACATCGCGCGGTTCATCCACGGCAACGAGTTGGTCGACGAGGAATGGACCAACCCAAACGTGACACTCAAAAACCGGACGATCCGCAGCTATAAGCGCGGCGTACGGATGATCAATGGCGGTTATCGCACGCTGCTGGCGTAGTCATTCGCCGTATCGTTGTCGCGGCTCTTTGCGGACGATACTCCCGCTCATTAGACCCGTAGCCGATCCTTCCCCGGCATAGAGCATTTTCGCTCACGCCGGAGGACCCATGATCGAGCATGATTTAGAAGCGGCGCGGGACGGCCCGTTCCTGACCACGAGAGAAGCGGCCCGGTTTCTCAAGCTGAAGCCCAATACGCTGGAGAAGATGCGCGTCTACGGCGGCGGTCCGCAGTACCGCAAGCATGGCCGCCACGTGCGCTATCACATCGACGATCTGACCGCCTGGTCGGATATGCGCAAGAAGGACTCGACCTCCGATGTCTGAGTTCTTCACCCGCGTCGAGATCGCTTTCTACCCGGAGCATCTGAACCATTGGCTGCGGTTCGGCGAACCCGACGAGCAACAGGATTTGGATCGGCGGCGCTCGCTCGCCTTGTTCAAGCCGGGCCGGATTTTCGGCTATGTCCGCTGGCGGGCGAATGAGTATGGCACTCAGGATTGGCGGTTCAGCGTCGTCAGAACGGCAGAGCCGTCGCTGCTGTTGAGCCGTATCGAAGGCGTCTCGCCGGGTTGTGAAGTGCTCCTGCTGGTGATCGGAAACGCCAAGGTCAAGCGCGCGCTGTTGCAGATCGATGCGCTGGAGGCGGCGGGGTTCGATCCCGCCGATGTGTCGCCCGCGTACTATCGTCATGTCCACAACCGGATCACGGCAGGGCAGCCGGTCCGTGCCTATTCCATGTCTCAGCATTCGGCGCATTTGGCGGCGCGACAGGTGACGTCATGAAGCGCGCGCTTCTCTTTGGAACGGCGATTCCGGTCCTCGCCTTGGGCTTGGCATCAGTCGTCAGCCTGCCGAAAAAGTTGATCTACAACGCCTCCGCAAGCGCGCCCATTGGGTTCTACTGGATCGACGAACAGCCGGTCGAGCGCGGCGATTATGTTCTCGTCAACGTGCCCGAACAGGTGCGGAAACTCGTCATCGAGCGTGAATATTTGCCCCCGGACGTACCACTTTTGAAGCGTGTCGTTGGATTAGACGGCGACCGAATCTGCCGCCGGTCCGATGAGATTTCGGTCAACGGAACGGTTGTGGCGACCGCGAAAAGCCGCGATGGACAAGGCCGCGAAATGCCGGATTGGCATGGTTGCCACTTCCTGACCGAACATACGGTTTTCCTGCTGCAAGACCATCCGCAATCCTTCGATGGACGGTATTTCGGGCCGGTTGATCGGCGTCTGATCATCGGTCGGGCGACAAGGCTGCGGTACCCTTAGCGGAAACGCAGGCAAAGCTGATCCAGCGACAGGAAGGAGTTGAAGCGTGGGAGGCGAAAGAAGCAGCGGAGGGCAAGATAAAAGGAACAGCGTCAATGACGCTTATTCCATTGTCTGCACATCTCTTTTCTGGCGCCAACAAGGGTGTTGGCGACTCCCCGTTTCCGCATAACGCATTGAATGGATTTGGATTGTCATGATGTTACCTTGTCTACGGCCTTTCTGACGCCGATCTCGAACTCATGACCTCCGACAACGAAGACCGCTTTACACCGAAACTCGGGAAGATCCGCTCGCGCGGCGGCAAGAGAGCGCAAACCTATCTGCAACGGGTTCTGCATTCGGCCAGTCTTGCCGGGCCGGGTTTTCGGCGTCTCGGCGCATCGACCTTTAGCGGGACTCGGATCGGACGCGGCGGCGGATGGGGGACGGGCGCGGCGATGCGGCGCGGGGCGATCACCGGTCGGCGTCGCGTGATTGTCAAGACACGGATCGTCAAGCTGCAAGGGCGAGGCATCGGCGCGGCCAGGGCCCACCTCAAATATATCCAGCGCGACGGTGTCACCCGCGAGGGCGAGCCCGGCCGGCTCTATGACTCGGTGAGCGATGAGGCCAACGGCAAGGATTTTCTTGAGCGAAGCGACGGCGACCGTCACCAGTTCCGCTTCATCGTCTCGCCCGAAGACGGGGTCGAGCTCGACGATTTGAAGCCTTTCGTTCGCGGCCTGATGGCAGAGATGGAGCGTGACCTCGACACGCGCCTCGACTGGGTGGCCGTCGACCACTTCAACACCGACAATCCCCATAGCCATATCGTGCTGCGCGGCAAGGACGAGTTCGGCAAGGACTTGGTGATCGCCCGCGACTACATTTCCCACGGCATTCGTGAGCGAGCGAACGAGCTTTTGACCCTGGAGTTGGGACCGGTCAGCGAACAACAAATCCAGCGCGGCTACGCCCGCGAGCTCGACCAGGAGCGGTTCACGCGGCTTGACCGGGAAATCGTTGGCCAAACGGAGGACGGTGTGGTCGATTTGCGCCATGATCCCAAGGGGCACTTCGCCCGCTTCAAACACAAGTTGAAGATCGGCCGCTTACAGAAGCTCGAGAGCATGGGTCTCGCCGAGCCGGCCGGGGCCAAGCGCTGGCGGCTGGCGGCAGGGCTCGAAGCCTCGCTGCGCGACATGGGTACGCGCGGCGACATCATCAGGACGATGCACCGCGAGATGCGCGCGGCTGGCGTGGAACGCGCCGGCGCCGACCATGCGATCTTCGATCCCTCGCAGCCGAACGCGCGGATCGTCGGGCGCGTCGTGGCGCGCGGGTTCTCCGACGAGCTCAACGATCGTCATTATCTGATCGTCGACGGGACCGATGGGCGCACCCACTATGCGGAGGTGGGCGAGCTTGCCGATCCCGGCGACTACGAGCCGGGCGCAATTGTCGCCGTCGAAGGCAAAGCGACCGAACCGCGCCGCGCGGACCGAACCATCGCGGAAATCGCCGACCAGAGCGGTGGCCTCTACAGCGAGGCGCTGCACCGTGCCGTCGATCCACGCGCATCGGCTGAGTATGTCCGCGCCCATGTACGGCGGCTGGAAGCCATGAGACGGGCCGGTTTCGCGGAGCGCTTCGCCGATGGCTCCTGGGCGATCCCCGAGGACTTCCTCGACAAGGCGCGCGCCTATGAGAAGCGCAATCGGATGCGGCAGCCGGCGCGCCTGGTCCTCATGTCGAGCTTCAGCCTGGACCAGATGGGCGAGACGGAGGGCGCGACCTGGCTCGACCGCCAACTTGTGGCGGAGCGGCCTGAACCGCTGCGCGTGGGCGCCTTCGGACGTGACGCCGAAGACGCCATCGCGCGCCGACGCCGCTGGCTGATGCGACAGGGCCTCGCCAAGGAGGTCGACGGCCGGACCGTCTATCAGCGCAATTTGCTGCGCGAGCTGCGCCGCCGCGAGGTGAGCGTCGCCGCGGATCGGCTGTCGAAGGAACTGGGCAGGTCTTTCGTGGAGCCGCTCGATGGCGAGCGCATCGAGGGCGTCTATCGTCGGCCGCTTCGGCTCGCGAGCGGCAAGTTCGCCGTCATCGAAAAATCGAAAGAGTTCACGCTCGTTCCTTGGCGGGCGGCGCTGGAGCGCCAGCGCGGCAAGGTCGTGAGCGGTATCGTGCGTGGATCATCCGTGTCATTTGATTTCACGAAGACGCGCGGAATCGGGATTGGCTGAGGATGGTCTGAAATCGCCCAGAGCTGACTTTCAGTATATCGTTCTATGTGCAGGGCTGCATAATCTGACATCCTGGATCTGTGCGGGTATTTTCTTGCCCGTAGACTATTTGATGCGATGAGAAACTCAGACTGATGGACCAGATTACCTACCGAGAAATGAGATGTGGCGAGGAACAGGCAGTCTGCGATTTGGTGCGCCAGATTTTCAATAAATTTGTGGCGTTCGACTATGGGACGGCTGGCATAGAAGAGTTCTTCAGGTTCGCCAATCCCACTGCGATGACAACGCGAGTGAAAGCTGGTGGATACGTTCTCGTTGCACGCACATCCGATAGCCTGGTGGGCATGTTGGAATTCGCGCCACCTGACCGAATCGCCATGCTGTTTGTCTCTTTTCGGCATCAGGGAATTGCAAGGGAGTTGTTAGCGCGCGCCATCCGTCATGCCCTCGCAGCCAGTCCGCCAGTATCGAAACTAACCGTCCATTCGTCACCCTATGCCGAACCTATCTACCGGAAAATGGGATTCAATCAGGTCGGGGACGTAACCACGGAGAACGGAATCACCTATATACTCATGGAACGAGATCTTCGGTCCTCAGGCTCGCCTGCGTAGACCCTACGAATGGCGGCTCATGGCCGTGGGAAGACGCCCGACGATCACTCCCCGCACCGCACGAATAGCTTCTCCGCCCCGCCGAGGAACAACGCCTCCGGCGAAAACCCGCCGCTAGTGGCTGCAAGCCTAAGCTCTGACCCGTCTACGTCTTTGAGGTCGAACTGGACCGTCTCATTGATGGCGCCCGACTGGAGGTCATGCCGGAAGCGGTCATATTCGACACGGTGATCGAAGCTCATGATGACCGTGCCGTCGCGCAGCTCCCATCGGCCGGTGCGCCATGGCAGCAGCCCGACATGCTGGTGTGACGCGCGCCACCATTCGACCGTGCCGGCGCCGTCGCGCTCGAACAGGATCACGCGCTCGTTGGCGCAGTCGGACTGACTGGCGGACCAGACACCGGTCAGCGCGGCGCGATCACCGCCGGTTACCCGCCCAATCAGCCCTGCCGGCTGCGCCTTGGCAAGGCTTTCCGCGAGCGCGGCGCTATAGGTGGCGCGGATCTCCGCGATCTCCACGGCCCGTTCCTTCGCGCGGGCTCGATCCGCCGCCTCCCGTTTGGCTTGTGCCGCGGCTAGCCGCTCGTCCCGGTCTGCGATGATGGCAGCGTTTGCATCGTCAGCGCCGCCGCCGGCGGCGACGGTGTTGCGGCGAACCCGAAGTTGATACGCGCCGGTGAACGAGGAGACCATTGCGTCGAGGACGCGCGCGTCGCCCATAACCCGGCCCTGCGCATCGGTCGCGCCGTCGCCGACAATGATCCCGGCGACCTTGCGCTGGTTCGACGGATTGGCGCCGAGCGACCGGCAAAGCTCGGCATAATGGGTCATGCCAGTGAGCGCGGCGGTTTCGATCAGGACGTCGTCGCGCAGTTGATCTCGATTTTCGAACAGAAGAACGATCTCGCCGACCTCATGGCATTTCGGGTCGCCGGGATTCAGAACATGGAGGGCGACATCGACGGGCTCGTCATAGACGAACCAGGCGGATCCGCCGTTGAAGGGGCGGACCTCATATTCCGCCGCTGCTGCCGCGTTGGCGATGCTGCACGCGGCAAATGAGAGCACCGCGAGACCCTGCAGGGCGGAACGACAAGCGAAACGCATCGATCATCTCCTTTTCAGCCCCCGCGAATCCCCCGTCAGACGGCGTTTACGTAGATTTCGCGACACGCCGTTGCTTCGATCCAACTCCACCCAAGACCATAGCGATTTCGCCCTTCAAAAATAAGTCCGGATGATCTTGGGTTATCTTTCCCCTAACTGGCGCTTGCTTCTCTATTTATGAACACTTGGATCATCTTGGAAGTTACTTCATTGATTAAACGCTGATTTCACCGCGATCTTTTGCTGACTTCACAGGGCGTTTTGCTCGAACGAAAGCGGCAAGAGATCGATGACTCCAACCAAGCTCCTTATCGGCCAGATAATCACCGTCTTCGCCATCGTGATCGGTGTGGTCTGGTTCGCGACGCAGTGGGCGGCAGGACAGCTTGGGTACCAGCCGCGCCTCGGCCCGGCTTGGGTATCGATCGGCGACTATCCGGTCTATCTGCCGTGGCGGCTGTTCGAGTGGTGGTACGCCTATGAGGCCTATGCGCCTTCGGTCTTCAACCGCGCTGGGGCGATGGCGGCGGCGGGTGGCGTCCTCGGCGTCGTCGTCGCCATTATCGGATCGCTCTGGCGGGCGCGGCAGAACCGGCTGGTCACCACTTACGGTTCATCGCGCTGGGCGTCAAAGACGGAGATCGAGAAGGCGGGGCTCTTCGATCCCGCGGGCGTTTTTCTCGGGGTCCTGAAAGGCCGCTATCTGCGCCATGACGGCCCGGAACACATCATGTGTTTCGCGCCGACGCGAAGCGGCAAGGGCGTCGGGCTTGTCGTCCCGACGTTGCTGAGCTGGCCGCATTCCGCCGTTATCCATGACATCAAGGGCGAGAACTGGCAGCTCACGTCCGGGTGGCGCGCGAAGTTCTCGCACTGCCTTTTGTTCAATCCGACCGATCCGGCAAGCGCCAAATACAACCCGCTCCTGGAAGTGCGCAAAGGCCGCAACGAGGTCCGCGACGTCCAGAACATCGCCGACATCCTGGTCGACCCCGAAGGCAGTCTGGAGCGGCGGACGCACTGGGAGAAAACGGGCCATTCGCTGCTCGTCGGCGTGATCCTCCACATCCTCTACGCCGAGAAAGAGAAGACACTCGCCCGCGTCGCCGCATTCCTCTCCGACCCTTCGCGATCCTTCGAGCGGACGCTCCGGGTGATGATGAGCACCAATCATCGCGGTACAGAGGACAATCCGCGGGTCCATCCCGTTGTGGCGCAGGCGGCGCGTGAGCTTCTCAACAAATCGGAGAATGAGCGCTCCGGCGTGCTCTCGACCGCCATGTCCTTCCTCGGACTCTATCGCGATCCAACCGTGGCGGAGACGACGAGCGCTTGCGACTGGCGCATCGCCGATCTGATGGACGCGGAACGTCCGGTCTCGCTCTACCTGGTCATTCCGCCCTCGGATTTGTCACGGACCAAGCCGCTGGTGCGCCTTGTACTCAACCAGATCGGCCGCCGGCTCACCGAGCGCCTTCAGGGCGATCCTGACCAGCAACACCGCCACAAGCTCCTGATGATGCTCGACGAGTTTCCCGCGCTCGGGCGGCTCGACTTCTTCGAGAGCGCGCTCGCCTACAAGGCGGGCTACGGCATCCGCAGCTTTCTGATCGCGCAGTCGCTCAACCAGATCTCCAAGGCCTATGGCGAGAACAACGCCATCCTCGACAATTGCCACATCAGGGTCGCCTTTGCCTCCAACGACGAGCGCACGGCGAAACGGATTTCGGACTCGCTCGGCACTGCGACGGAGCTCCGCGCCCAGCGCAACTATGCCGGCCACCGGCTCGCGCCCTGGCTGGCACACGTCATGGTCTCGCGTCAGGAGACGGCGCGCCAACTGCTGACCCCCGGCGAGGTGATGCAGCTGCCGGCTGACGAGGAGATTGTCATGGTCTCCGGCCAACCGCCGATCCGCGCCAAGAAGCTGCGCTATTTCGAGGACGTCAACTTCACGGGCCGGGTGTGCCCCCCGCCGGGCTTGTCAAAGTCTGATTCTGGGGATGGTCCCTATGCGGACCGCCCGCCATCCCGCACCGACGACTGGTCGGGACAAGTGCGCACGCCCCACGCCGATCTGATCAAGCCGTGGGCTGAGCTGGTCTCCAGCGGGCAGGACGACGAAGGGGGTCTCAAGCGCCATCCTGCGCTGCCGGAGGAAGCGCCCGCGAAGCACCGGCCCGAACGCGCGCCGGATGCCGGCCTGGTCGATGACGAGTTCGATCCGGCCGACGCTCGGCGCATGGACCAGCTCGCCCGCAACGCCGCGACCGTCCGGCGCGCCCACGCCCTCAATAACGGAATGGGGGACCAGGCCGACGACGACCTGATTCCGAGCTTTTAGAGGAGGCGCCGCCCATGAAACCCCGTCTCTGCGTCTATCTCTCCGATCAGGTGGATCAACGGCTTGGCGTCGCGGCTCGCCGGCCGGGCGCCTCGAAGTCCGCCATCACCGATGCGGCGCTCGCCGCCTTTCTGTCGCCTGAGCGTGACGATCAGCGCGACGCGGCCATCATCCGGCGGCTCGATCGCTTGTCCCGTCAGTTGGATCGCCTCGAACGCGATCAGACGATCGTCTCAGAGAGCCTGGCGCTGTTCGTGCACTACTACCTGACGATCACGCCGCCATTGCCCGAAGCGGAGCAGGACGCTGCCCGCCCGCTCGGTAAGGAGCGCTTCGAGTTCTTCGTGGCGCAACTCGGCCGCCGCCTCGCGGGCGGCAAGACCATGATCCGCGACGTCCTCGAAGAGGTCGCGCCGAGCGAGGGCGATTTTTTCACCGAAGCCGAGATCGACGCGCTTCGCGCCGCGAAGGATGCGTCGTCTTCCGATGGAAGCGCAAAGGTCGGGGGCGGCCGCTCAGAGGAAACGACCCAAGGGGAAACAATCCATGACTGACCGCTTCCACCCCACGACCCTTGACCGTCAGCGGACCATGCTGCGCACCGCCATGGGGCCGGCGATCGCCGCCGCGCTTGCCGATCCGGCGGTCGTCGAGGTGATGGTCAATCCCGACGGACGGCTCTGGCTCGATCGCCATGGCGAAGGGCGGGTCGACACAGGCAAACAGCTTGGCGCTTCGGAAGCGGAGCGGATCATTCGGCTAGTGGCCAGCCATATCGGCCAGGAATGCCATGCGGAACGACCGGTCGTGTCTGCCGAACTGCCAGAGACCGGCGAGCGGTTCGAAGGCCTGTTGCCGCCGGTGGCGTCGTCCCCGTGCTTCGCGATCCGCAAACCGGCGAAAGTGCTCTACCGCCTTTCCGACTATGTCGACGCTCAGATCATGACGCTGCTCCAGGCCAAGGAACTGGCCGAGGTCGTTGCGTCAGCCAAGAACATAGTCGTGGTCGGCGGCACCAGTTCGGGCAAGACCACGCTGGTCAATGCGCTCCTTGCCGAGGTCGCGACAAGCGGCGACAGGGTGATCCTGATTGAGGATACCCGCGAGCTCCACTGCGCGGCGGAGGATTGCGTCAGCCTGCGGACAAAGCCCGGCGTCGCGGCGCTCGCCGATCTCGTGCGCTCGACGCTCCGTCTGCGCCCTGACCGGATCATCGTCGGCGAGGTCCGCGGTCCCGAAGCCCTCGACATGCTGAAAGCGTGGAACACCGGCCATCCCGGCGGGATAACGACGCTGCACGCCAACTCCGCCCATGCCGGGCTCTATCGCCTCGAACAGCTCATCCAGGAAGCCGTCGTCACCGTCCCGCGGCGGTTGATCGCCGAGGCAATCGACATCGTCGTCTTCCTGAAAGGCCGGGGCTCCGGCCGCCGCGTCGAAACCGTCGCCGCGCTCGAAGGACTCACTTCGGGCGGCGATTACCGCCTCAAGCCGCTGACCCCGATCCAGCTTTTTTCATCCGTCTGACAACAAGGAGATTTATATGAACCTGTTCGGCCCCGACTTCTGCACCCGCTTCCCCACCCGGCAGGCGATTTTCGTCGGCCTTCTCATTGGATTGGCTGTCCTCTGGGCCGGTCCCGCCAGCGCCGCCGGCTCCGGTATGCCTTGGGAAGCGCCACTCACCGCGATCCTTGAATCCATCGAGGGGCCGGTCGCGCGGATCATCGCCGTTATCGTCATCGTCATCACCGGCCTGTCGCTCGCCTTCGGCGAGAGCTCAGGCGGGTTCCGGCGGCTGATTCAGATCGTCTTCGGGCTCTCCATCGCTTTTGCCGCGACGAGCTTCTTCCTCTCCTTCTTCTCCTTCGGCGGCGGGGCGCTCATCGCATGATGGTCGAAGGTTACGAGATCCCGCTGCACCGCGCGCTCACCGAGCCGATCCTGATGGGCGGGGCCCCGCGCTCGGTCGCCATCTTTAACGGCACGCTGGCGGCCGCTCTAGGACTCGGCCTCCAGCTCTGGCTGGCGGGCCTCGTCGTCTGGGTCGTCGGCCATAGCGCCGCCGTCTACGCCGCCCGGAAGGACCCGTCCTTCATGGAGGTGCTGGTTCGCCACATCCGGCACAAGGGGCACCTCTCGTGCTGAACCTGGCGGAATACCGCAAGCGCCCGGCGCTGCTGGCGGACTATCTGCCCTGGGCCTGCCTCGTGGCGCCCGGCGTCATCCTCAACAAGGATGGCAGCTTCCAGCGCTCGGCGCGGTTTCGCGGTCCCGACCTCGAAAGCGCGACGGAAGCCGAACTTGTCGCCACCTGCGCGCGGATCAACAATGTACTGCGCCGTTTCGGCTCAAACTGGGCGCTGTTCTTCGAAGCCGAACGTCACGCCGCCCGCGATTATCCGTACTCGGATTTTCCAGACCCGGTGTCGCGGCTCGTGGATGAGGAGCGGCGCGCCGCGTTCGAGCAAACGGGCGCGCTGTTCGAGAGCGCCTATGTCCTCACATTCGTCTATTTGCCGCCTGCCGAAAACATCGGCCGCGCCGAACAAATGCTGATCGAAAGCGAGGGTGAGAAGCGCGGCCTTGACTATCGCGATCATCTCGACGCCTTCGTTCAACAGACGGATCGGGCGCTCGATCTCCTCGGCCAACTCATGCCCGAGGTCGCGCCGCTCTCCGATGAAGAGACGCTGACCTATCTCCACAACTGCATCTCCAACAAACGGCACCCGATCGCCTGTCCGGAGATCCCGGCCTATCTCGACGCGGTGCTGGTCGATACCTCGCTGACCGGCGGGCTCGCCCCGATGCTGGGCGACGCCCATCTGCGCGCCTTGACCGTGCTTGGCTATCCCGGCTCGACCACGCCGGGGCTGCTCGATGCCCTCAACCATCTCGGCTTCGAATATCGCTGGATGACGCGCTTTGTGCCGCTCGACAAAGCCGCGGCCGAAAAGGTGATCAAGCGCTATCGCCGGCAATGGTTCGCCAAGCGCAAATCGATCTCCGCGATCATCAAGGAGGTGCTGACCAACGAACAGTCCGTGCTGGTCGATACCGACGCGGACAACAAGACCGCCGATGCCGACGCGGCCCTTCAGGAGCTCGGCGCCGATCTCGTCTCCTACGGTTATATTACGACCACCTTCATCGTCTGGGACGAAGACGCCGCCGCCGTTCGCGAGAAAGTCCGCGCCGCGCAGCGCATCATCGACGGGCGCGGCTTCGCCACCATCGAGGAAAGCGCCAACGCCGTCGAAGCCTGGCTCTCGTCCTTGCCGGGCCATGTCTATGCCAATGTCCGGCAGGCGCCGATCAATACGCTCAATCTCGCGCACCTCATGCCGCTGTCGGCCATCTGGGCCGGGCCGGCGCGTAACGATCATCTGGACGGGCCGCCGCTCCTCACGGTGCGGACCAATGGGACGACGCCGTTCCGGCTCGTAACCCACATTGGCGATGTCGGCCACACGCTGGTCGTCGGTCCCACCGGTGCCGGCAAGTCGGTGCTGTTGTCGCTGATCGCGCTTCAGTTCCGGCGCTACCCGGACGCGCAGATCACCTTCTTCGACAAGGGCGGATCGGCCCGTGCGGCCGTGCTCGGCATGGGCGGTGATTTTTTCGACCTCGGCGCCCCCAAGGATGGCATGAAGGAGGCGCTCGCCTTCCAACCGCTCGCCAAGATCGATCTGACGGGAGAGCGGTCCTTCGCCCAGGACTGGGTTCTCGGACTGCTCGCCCATGAAGGCGTTGCCGTCACACCGGAGGTCAAGGATGCGGTCTGGTCGGCGCTGTCGAACCTCGCCGCCGCGCCGCCGCCCGAACGCACACTCACCGGTCTGGCGACGCTCCTACAGGTGACGGCGCTCCGGCAGGCACTGCAACCCTATACGCTCGAAGGTCCCTATGGCCGGCTGCTCGATGCCGATGACGACCGGCTCACGTTAAGCAACGTTCAGTGCTTCGAGATGGAAGAGCTGATGCATGAGACGGGCGCAGTGCTGCCCGTGCTGACCTATCTCTTCCACCGGCTCGAAGCCCGCTTCGACGGACGGCCATCGCTGCTGATCCTCGACGAGGCCTGGCTCTTCCTCGACAACCCGGCCTTCGCCGCGCGTATCCGCGAATGGCTGAAGACGCTGCGCAAGCAGAACGTCTCGGTCGTTTTCGCCACGCAAGGCCTCTCCGACATCGCCGGCAGTGCGATCGCGCCGGCAATCATCGAGAGCTGCCCGAGCCGAATCTTCCTGCCCAACGACCGGGCGATCGAGCCCCAGGCGAAAGCCGTCTACGAGGCCTTCGGCCTCAATGACCGCCAGATCGAGATCATCGCCCGTGCCGTGGAGAGGCGCGACTACTACTTCCAGTTGCGAAGGGGCAACCGGCTGTTCGACCTCAGTCTCGGACCCGTGGCGCTTGCCTTTACCGGCGGCAGCACCAAGCCCGATCACGCCCTGATGGACGAGCTGATCGCCGCCCATGGCGAAGAAGAGTTCGCTGTTTCCTGGCTGCGCGCCAAGGGTCTCGATTGGGCCGCCGAGCTCATCGCTCCGAACCATCCGACACAAGAGGAGATGGAGAATGAAGCGACCGTTTGAGGCAGCTGCGATAGTGGCGTTTATCGGCCTGATTGCCGCACCGGCAGCGTTCGCCGCCGAGGGCTGGCCCCGCTGCTGGCGTAACGATGATTGCCCGGGCTTCTTCCTGAACGTGACGACCAGCCAGGGTGACGCGAAGGTCTCGGTCAGACGGGCCTGCGAAGGACAGTGGCGGCATGTCTGGGGCCGGTCCGACGCCCGGAACACCATCCGGCAATGGCTTGAGGGCGAGGCGGCCGGTGCGAGCGGATCGCTCTGCATCCCGCTCCATCCGGATGTCGATGAAATCCGCGTCACCTCGACCGGCGGCCATTGCGGCGAGGCCGGGCTTCCCGACATCGCATGGGCCAACGAACCCGGTGCCGATGTCGTCCTGCGGCGCGGCACTGGCGCGGCGGCATCTGCAACCTTCGAAGGCTGTCATGCGCGGATCGGCAACTCGGAAATCAGCGAGGTCGCCTATGGCGGCGTCGCGCTGAGGTTTTCCGACGGCTACGTCTTCGGCGACAGCTATGCCGAGACGTATTTCTACGGGGTTTATGACGGTTTCGGGCCGAGCAGCGTCAAGCCGTTCGGCGCCGCCGTCGCCGCCATCAGCGAATTCAACACCTACCACTACCGCGTCGAGATCCTGGCGAACGGCCGGGACGGCTGGAGGTGGGCCGATCAAGAGGAGAACGACCGATGAAACATCTCAAGACACAGCTTTTGTCCGCTTGCGCCGCTTTGGCGTTCGGCCTGTCCGCCGTCACCGTGACCATGACCGTCACGGCGCCGCCGGCGCACGCGATCACGGTGTTCGATCCGGCGAATTACAGCCAGAACCTGCTTACCGCCGTTCGCTCGCTGCAGCAGATCAGCAATCAGATCCAGCAGCTCTCGAACGAAGCACAGATGCTGGTCAATCAGGCGCAGAACCTGGCCAGCCTGCCGACCTCGGTCGCCGGAGACCTGCAGGCCTCGCTGCGCGCGGTCGATGCGCTGATCCTGAACGCGCAAGGCATCGCCTACGATGTTTCCGCGATCGACGCGGAATACCGGCGATTGCTCCCGGAAGAATACGCCGCCACCGTTTCCAACTCGCGGATCATCCAGGACGCGCAGGAAGCGTGGCGGCTGGCCCGCGAAGGATTTCGGCACAGCCTCCAAGTGCAGGCCGAGGTGGTCGGCCAGGTCCGCACCGACACCTTCACGCTCGACCGTCTGATCGCCGAAAGCCAAGGCGCGATTGGCAATCTGCAGGCGGCTCAGGCCGGCAATCAACTTACTGCGCTCGCCGCCAAGCAATCGATGCAGCTCCAGAGCTTGCTTGCCGCATCGGCCCGCGCTGACGCGCTGGAGAGCGCGCGCGCCATCGCCGCCCACGAGCAGGCCCGTGCTCGCTTCGCCCGCTTCATGGGCGATGGCAGCAGCTACCGCCGTTAGGACGTAAGGGACCCGCGTAATGGATGATGTCGGCGTCATCGATCAGTTCACGGAGACTTTCGTCAACTATATCGATTCCGGCTTCGGGTTCCTCGGGCCTGACGTCGCGTTTTTGACGACGATCCTGATCGGCATCGACATCACGCTCGCCGGCTTGTTCTGGGCACTCTCCGACGACAAGTCGGTTATTCCCGCACTCATCAAGAAGGTCCTCTATGTCGGCGCCTTCGCGTTCATCCTGAACAACTTCGCCTTCCTCGCCGATGTCATCTTCGACTCGTTTGCGGGACTAGGGTTGCGGGCGAGCAATTCTCCGATCACGGCCGACGACCTGATGCGGCCGGGCTTTGTCGCCAATACCGGCTTCGTCGCCGCAAATCCGCTGTTAAGGGAAGTCGAGGACCTTCTCGGACCGATTGCTTTCTTCGAGAACTTTGTCCTGATCGCGGTGCTGATGGTCGCCTGGATCATCGTGCTCTTGGCCTTCTTCATCCTGGCGATCCAGCTCTTCATCACCATCCTCGAGTTCAAGCTGACTACCTTGGCTGGCTTTGTCCTGGTTCCCTTTGCGCTCTGGGGGAAGACGGCCTTCTTGGCCGAGCGCGTACTTGGCAATGTCGTGGCGGCGGGCATCAAGCTGATGGTGCTGGCCGTCATCGTCGGCATCGGCTCGACCCTGTTCGGTTCCTTCACCGCCTCCTTTTCGAGCGGCGAGATCACCATCGAACAGGCGCTCTCGACCGTGCTCGGGGCGTTGGCGATCTTCATGCTTGGCATCTTCGGCCCCGGCATCGCCGCCGGCCTGGTTTCCGGCGCGCCGCAGCTCGGCGCGGGCGCGGCTGTCGGATCGGCCGCCGGTCTTGCAATCGGCGGGGCAGCGGCGGCCGGCGCCGCGATGGGCGGAGCACGTGCCTTTGGCGCAGGGGCGGGCGCGGCGACCCGAGCGGCGTCTTCGATGGCAGGTGGTGCAAGCGGCGCATACGGTCTAGCGCGCGCAACCTCCGGCGCATCCGGCGCGGCGGGTGTGGCAGCCGGGGCGGCCGGCGTTACCCGCGCCGGTGCCGGCGCTATCGGTCAGGGCGCCCGAGGCATCGCGGACCGTGCCACCGCCGGGGTCCGTCAATCCTTCCAGTCCGGCCAGCGCGGCGCCTTTACCGCGACCGGCGGCGCGCTTCCCGGCGGCGGTGAAACGTCGACCGCAGCTACAGCCGCGGCAAGCGGCGCCCCCAATTGGGCGCAAAAGCTACGGCGGGAGCAACGGCTGCGCGAAGGTGCGACCGTGACCGCTCATACGATCCGCGACGGCGACCGCCCGGCCTCCGGCGAGAACCCCAGATTGAGGGACGACGACTGATGTTCAAACGATCCACCTCAACGTACGGCCAAACACCAGAACCGGAGACGCCTTATCAACGAGCGGCGCAGGTCTGGGACGAGCGGATCGGCTCCGCCCGCGTGCAGGCACGGAACTGGCGGTTCATGGCCTTCGGATGCCTGGCGCTCGCTATCGGCCTTTCCGGCGGGGTCGTCTGGCAGGCCGGGCGCAGCACAATCACACCCTATGTGGTCGAGATCGACACACTCGGGCAGACCCGCGCCGTCGGTCCTGCCATTGCCGCCTATGAACCGACCGACGCCCAGATCGCCTACCATTTGGCACGCTTCATCGAGAATGTCCGCTCGCTCTCGATCGATCCGATCGTCGTGCGCCAGAACTGGCTGCGTGCCTACGACTACGCTACCGACCGCGCCGCCAACACGCTGAACGGCTACGCACGCGAGAACGATCCGTTTTCGAGGGTCGGCCAGCGCACGGTCACCGTCGAGGTGACCAGCATCGTGCGATCCTCTGGCGACAGCTTCGATGTGCGCTGGCGGGAGCAGTCCTTCGAGAACGGTACGCTCGCCAACACCATCCGCTACACCGCTGTCCTTTCCATCGTCCTGCAGCCGCCCCGCACCGAGGAGGCGGTCAGGAAAAACCCACTCGGCATTTACGTCCACGCCCTCAACTGGAGCCGCGACCTCATCTCGGGAGATAATCCATGAAAAAGATACTCGTCGTTGCAGCGCCTTTATTGCTGGCCGCATGCGCCACAAAGCAATTGCCACCCGAGATCAGTTACGACACGGAAGACTTTGGCGCCGCGGCGCTCACCGCGGAGCCGCCGCGTCCCGTTGAGATCGTCACCGTACCTGAGCCGTTGCCCCTGCCGGGTCAGCTGATGCCGGTTCCAAGGGAATGGGAGCCGCCTGCGGAGGACACGCGGCCACCGGAGGAGCGCGTCACGGACGCCAACACTGCCGCCGCGGTAGAGCCGAGCACGGACGGCTATATCAACGCGATCCAGGTTTATCCCTATACGCAAGGCGCGCTTTACCAGCTCTATACCTCGCCCGAAAACGTCAGCAACATCGCGCTCCAGCCGGGCGAGGAGATCGTCGCCGTCTCGGCCGGCGACACCGTTCGCTGGGTGATCGGCGATACGGTCAGCGGGTCCGGCGCGGCGGCGCAAGCCCATGTGCTGGTCAAGCCCATCGCCGAAGGCCTGCGCACCAACCTCGTCATCATCACCGATCGGCGCGCCTATCATTTGGAGCTCACCAGCACGCCCGAGACCTATATGGCCTCGGTTTCCTGGCATTATCCGCGCGATGAGCTTCTGGCGCTCACGCGCCGTAATATCGCAGCCGAAGAAGCCGCCGATCGCGTGATCGACCGCGGGCTCGATATCGACAATTTGCGCTTCCGCTATGCGATCAGCGGCGACACGCCGCCGTGGCGCCCAGTGCGTGTCTTCGACGACACCAACAAGGTCTACATCCAGTTCCCGGCGCGCCTCGACCAGGGCGAGGCGCCGCCGCTCTTCGTCGTCGGCCCGGACGGCGAGAACCAGCTCGTCAACTACCGGGTGCGCGGCCGCTATTACATCGTCGACCGGCTCTTTGCGGCCGCAGAGTTGCGGCTTGGCCAAGACCCGCAGCAGGTCGTGCGTATCACCCGCACCGACGGCCGTCCGGCCGCGTCGAGCCGGTCGCGGACCGGCGACATTGAGGTCAGCCGACACCGCATTCTGGACCACGAGGACCGCTGATGACCCCGTCGCGCCCGGAAGATCCGTCGATCCCCGATCCGCCAGTCCGTGACTCGACCGGCGCGAGCGCGCCGAAGGTCGATCCGGAAGACCTGATGCTGCGCGCCGCACCGCGTCCGGTCACGCGGATCAACCGGCGTGTGCTGATCGCACTCTCCGGAACCGGGCTGCTCCTGATTCTTGGCGCGACTATCTTCGCCCTCGACCCGCCGCGCCTGTTCGACCGCGACGACACCGGACGCGAGCTCTATCGGACCGAGAACAATCCGACGCCCGATGGCCTCGAAGCTCTACCGCGCCGGTACAGCGATATCCGGCGACCGCCGGTCGAGCTGGGTCCGCCGCTGCCCGGCGATATCGGTCCGGCCGTCGTCAACGCCGAGCGTAATTTGGGGATCGGACCAACGCCGGCGATGCCGTTCCGTCCGAGCCCGGAAGACGACGCGGCGCGCGCCGAGCGTATCCGGCAAGCGCGGCTCGCCCAGCAGGGCCGCGAATCCGGGGTGTTTTTCCAACTCACATCAAGGACGGCGGGTGTCGCTCAGGCAGACATCTCGGGCGCGGGAATACCTTCCGCGCCCGGAACGGCGCTGACCGACCGCAACCCCTTCGAGGTCGCCAGCGCGGGTAACGCGGGCGGCGCGCTGGAACTGGACCTCCAGAACGACCAGAACCTGCAGGGACGCAAGCTCGACTTCCTCGACCAGGGCGTCGACGCGGCCATCTACAATCCGCATGCGTTGCAGGACCCGGCATCGCCCTATCAGGTGATGGCCGGGACGATCATCTCCGCCAGCCTCGTCACCGGCATCAACTCCGATCTGCCGGGCCGCGTGATCGCGCAAGTTACCGAGAATATCTACGACACGGTCTCGGGAACCTATCTTCTGATCCCGCAGGGCTCCCGGGTGATCGGAACCTATGACAGCGTCATCGCCTTCGGACAGGAGCGCGCGCTGGTCGTTTGGCAACGGATCATCATGCCCGACGGTTCTTCGGTCGTGATCGAAAACCTGCCGGCAACCGACGTGGCTGGTTATGCCGGGTTCGAGGACGAGGTGAACTTCCACACCTGGCGGCTCCTGAAAGGCATCGTGCTCTCGACCCTGCTCGGCGTCTCGACGGAACTGACCTTCGGCGACGAAGAAAGCGATCTCGTCGCAGCGATCCGCGAGTCCACTCAGGACAGCGCCAATCAGGTCGGCCAGCGCATCACCGAGCGCAACCTCAATATCCAGCCCACCATCACCATCCGCCCCGGCTGGCCGCTGCGCATCATCGTCAACAAGGACATGGTGCTGCGGCCCTACCGCGACCTGGGGGTGATCCGATGACCATCAAACTCGACAAGCTCCCCGACCGCGAGAGCGTGAAGATCACCTTCACCGCCGACGCCGACCTGAAGGCGGCGCTGGGCGACTATGCCGAAATCTACCGGCGCGCCTACGGCCAGAAGGAGAGCGTCGCCGATCTCATCCCGTTCATGCTGGAGGCCTTTATGAACGCCGATCCCGGCTTTAAGCGGGCGCGCAAGGAACTCCAAGACGCGCGCCCATCTTCCCCATCAACCCAAGCAAAGGAGACCTGAACGATGGCTACGATTGGAAGTTTTACCACTGGAAAGGACGGCTATGTCGGCACGATCCGCACCCTGACGGTCAACGTCAAGGCGAAGATCGTCACCAATGACAGCAAGAAGAGCGAGGGCGCGCCGGACTTCCGCGTCTACGCGGGCCGCGCCGAGCTTGGCGCCGCCTGGAAGGCGCAGACCAATGGCGAGGAGCCGCGGGACTACCTCAGCGTCCAGCTTGACGATCCGAGCTTCCCGGAGCCGATCCGGGCGGCGCTGTTCGAAGAGGACGGCGCGGCCTGGCTAGTCTGGAACCGGCGCGCCGGGTGATTCAGCACAGTGCTGGTGCTGAGTCGCTTAACATATTATGCATAAAAAATGCACTAAATCTCGGCTGCTATGCGAGCAATGAGTGCCTTAAGTTCGTCGGAGTGCGCAATGGCAGACACAAGCTCGTCTTGAATCTCCGGCGATGAGCGCTCCGCGTTCTCGATGAAGGCAACAACGCGCGATAGCAGAGGATATCGGGGTTTCCGGCCACCTTCAATACGCGAGACCGTGAATTGACGAGTGCCCAATCGGTCCGCGAGCTCCGTCTGAGTGAGTCCAGAACTCTGTCGTGCTCGTTTCAGTCGCTGCGGAAAGTTGCCGTTTTGCCATTCGCTTGCATGCATAAAGAAAGCATATAATATGCTTTTATGAATTTGGCGAGATGAGATGTCTCAGCAGACGGTGAAATCCGAGATGCAGTATAGGTTGTTGGTACCATTGCTTCCTGATGACGAGGTCATGCCAGGCATGCGGTTTGGCCGGGAGGATGAGCTGCTGACGCCTGCGTATTGGGCCATGCGCTGTGCGATGGCGAACACTGCCGACATCGACTTCGTAAACCGACACGGCACGCTTGAGGAGGAAATCGGGTTCTGCCTGCTTGGCGGGTTCGGCGTGACCCTCGAGGTCGCGACAGCCTTCTTTGAACGTTTGCGAACTAATGGCGCCTTTGAAAGGGGCGCCGTGCCTCCAGAAGCCGACCTCTTCGCCATGCTCGATGAGCCTGCAGCGGTCCGTGGGCGGCCCCACCGCTACAGGTTTCCAACTCAGCGGGCCCGCCGGCTTCACCGCGCAATGACAGATCTCGCGCAGATGGAGTTCGATGAAGACGATCCGATCAGGTTTCGTGATCAAATTCAGTGCTTAGAGGGCGTCGGACCGAAGACAGCAAGCTGGATCGCGCGAAATTGGCTGGATACCGATTCAATCGCTATCCTGGATATCCATGTTCTGCGGGCGGGATGGGTACTTAAGCTGTTTGACAAGAATTGTCGTCTCCCACGCGACTACTTGGACTTGGAGAGGCGATTCCTTTGTTTTGCTAAAAACTTGCATGTTCGAGCGTCGGTGCTCGATAGTGTCATGTGGTATGACATGCGCACTTTCGGTTCGAATCTGACGCGCGAGAATTTGGCGGCGTGAGAAGCGGCACTTAAGGGTTCCAGTTAGGCTATAGGGGCAAAGCAATGGGCGGGAGCGGATCAAGTGGAGGGTGGACGCCGTCAGGGTCGAATGGTAGCGGATCCGACCCATGCGATCTGCGGTTCCAGACTGATCTTTTCGGACCAGTGGCTTCGGTTGTGCAAGGGCTCAGTGTCGGCGACCGCCTGTCGGTCCAGCTCATCACGCAAGGCCAGTCCCAGAGCGTCGCCGCACTGACGCAATCGACGGGAGCCGTCGCGGGTACGATTACCGGAGCGCGGCAACTCGGAGTCCTCATCAATTGTCTCGCACAACATGCCTATGAAGCAGAGGTGACGACGATTTCGGGATCGCAGGTGACCGTCGTCGTCGAACGGGTCTGACGGTGATCGTTACCGGCGGCTACTATCGCGAGATCTGCGTATCGCCAAAGCACGACGAGTTGTTTGGATCTGGCGGGCGTGCCGCGTTTGCCATCGCTTCGGCCGGCACCGATGTTGACTGGCACTACTATTGCCCCGAGCCCCAGCAACAGATCGCGCCGGTGGCTCTATCAAACCCGCACCTACGGCATTATCCGCACACGTCGGATGAAATAGTATCTTTCGCCTACTTCCATCCGTTGTCGGAGCCGGAATATCGGCCGAGCGACCCGCCGAGATACGACGATATCGTCGTGGACGGCGCCAACATCCTGCGCTTTGGCTTCATGGAGGGTGACGCCATTGTCCATGGCGACAAGGTGGTGTTCGATCCCCAAAGCCCAAGAAAGCCGGTATCCTTCAAAGCCAATGGGTCTACGGCGAAGTCCCTTGCGATCGTTTTGAACGCGCAAGAGGTACGGGTGCTCGGAAAGGACCAAGACGAAGCGCAGGCTGTGCGAAATGTTCAGCAATCGGAAGGCGCGTCCGTTATCCTGGTCAAATCCGGCCCGCAAGGATGTAGGGTCTATGTCGATGGTGCGCTTCGAGGAACGGTACCGCCGTATCGCACAGATCGCGTCTACAAGATCGGGTCCGGCGATATCTTTAGCGCTGCCTTCGCATATCATTGGGCAGAGCAAGGGACGGCTCCCGACCAGGCAGCGGATGCCGCTTCCCGCTGCGTCGCGCGCTACTGCAACAGCCGCGTGCCGAATGTCCTTCTCGACAACGAGACCAAGACATTGGAGCCAATTGCGGTGAAAGACGAGAAGGCCAGGGTCTACGTTGCCGGTCCGTTCTTCACCATGGCCGAGCTGTGGCTCGTGGAACAGGCGTGCCGGGCACTCGATAGTCTCGGCGTCTCTTTTTTCTCGCCGTACCACGAGGCTGGACTTCTGCATGATTACACGGACGACCAAGCGCATCAGAAGGAGATCGAGCGGGTTGTCGCAGCGGACCTCAAGGGTCTCAGCGAGTGTAAAGCGGTCTTCGCCATTCTTGATGGATGCGATCCCGGCACAGTCTTCGAGATCGGTTGGGCAGTGCGGCACGATATCCCTGTTGTTGCGCTGTCGCAGAATCCGAAACCGGCCGATCAGACTATGATTCATGGCTCGAAGAACTGTTCGATCTCTGACGATTTTGCGAGCGCGATCTATCGTGTCGCTTGGGCGGCTTGGTCGACATGAGAGCGCTCCTGTTTTCGGGTGGCGTGGAGTCTACTTGCCTCGCGGTGATGACGAAGCCCGATCTAGCTGTAACGATCGACTACGGCCAGGTCTGTGCGCCAGGCGAGATCCGCGCCGCCGAGCATATTGCGTCTTTGATTGGCATGTCGCACAGAGTCATCGGAATCTCGCTTGGCCATTTGGGATCCGGCGAGATGACTGGCGTCCCATCCGAAGATGCCGCAGGCAGGGTTCCAGAGCATTGGCCGTTCCGCAATCAGATGCTCCTGACCGTCGCAGCTATGGCGCTTGCGGACTGTGACCTGCGAGAATTAATCATTGGGACCGTGCTGACCGATCGCGTCCACAATGACGGGACGTCTGAGTTTTTGGCCGCCATGGAGAGCCTTCTCCAGACTCAGCTTTCCGATTTCAAGCTGAGCGCCCCAGCGTCGACCATGACGACCGATGATTTGGTCCGTAGTTCTGGTGTGAGCCGGAACCTCCTAGGCTGGACTTTCTCATGCCACCGAGCGGAATTTGCCTGCGGCGCATGTCGGGGCTGCAATAAATCCTTGGATCTGTTTGCACGCCTAGAGCGTGAGGACAGTGCTGAGTTTGCTGTGAAGACCTCGACTGAGTCCGATGCGCCTTCGGGAACTGTCCCACGTCGACGTTCCCTAAGCTCGTGACACTCGCTTCTCCTTCGGAAACCTCAGCAACGACAGTAGGGGACGGTTGAAGACGCTCGTCTATCTCTGGGAGCCCCAGCCGCGCTCTTGCTTTAGGAAGATCATCGCGTCGAAAGCGGCGAGCTTCGCGGCATCTTCCGTTGCATAGCGACGTTTCGAAGTGACGGATTGGCCGGTCACCCGGTCCTCGATCCGTGCGCCCCACAATATTGGAGTTTTCCGAAAGACGGTGATGTTCAATCCATCTGCGTTCAAATAGGCGTTGCCCTTCGCCGAGACGTTCCATTTCCGGCTGAGCCAGCGGCGGCGGCGTTGCGCCGCATTCCGGAGGGCACGTTCTCGTCGGCGCGGAGCCTCATAGTCGTTCTCCATATTCTCGGCGCATATACAGCCCACGCCGAGAGCCTCCGGGTAGTCCGGATGCTCCATATGGTGAACATATCGGATCTCCTGGGTCTCGCACATCTCGCAGACGGCATCGGGAACGCCGAGATCCTCGACTGACGTGCAGGTCCATCCCTTGTGCGGTACGCCGGCCTGGCTCCATTTCCCAGCCATCGATGTCATACCCGTTTTCTTAAGCCGGATGGCCCGGCCAGCTCGCGCTTTACCCGGGCGAAGCGAGATGATACAAAACCTCGGAACTCAGGTCCACAGTTCTATGGTTTTGTATCAATGCCAAAAACAGGCACGCAGCGCGATCAGGCAATTAAGCTCCTGCAAAAGCAGGGGATTGTGCGCCTGTCCGAGTTCAAGGAGGCCGGGATCACCGCCGCCACGATCAGCCGCATGGTCGAGGATCGTGACGTCATTCGGCTGGCCCGCGGCCTATATCAACTGCCGGATGCGCCCCTCGACGCCAATCATAGCCTCGCAGAAGCGGCCAAACGGGTCCCCAAGGGCGTTGTCTGCCTCGCCTCCGCGCTGGCGTTCCACGAACTGACCGACCAACTCCCGCAGGTTGTCTGGATGGCGATCGGCACGAAAGACTGGGCCCCAAAGGAGGGCAGTCCTTCGATCCAAATCGTACGGTTTACCGACGCGCTCCTCACGGACGATGTCATCACCGTGCAGATCGAAGGCGTGCCGGTGAAGATATTCGGCGTGGCGAAGACGATTGCTGACTGTTTCCGGCACCGCAGGACCGTCGGCCAGTCGGTCGCCCTCGAAGGTCTGCAAGAGGCGCTTCGGCAGAGAAAGGCGACACCCGCCGAGATCGCGCGGCATGCCGAGCGTGGCGGCGTCGCCACCGTAATGCGACCCTATCTCGAGGCGCTGACCGCCAATGGCTAAGGAGATCAAGAACCTCGGCGCTTCCGTCCGGGCACGCCTCTTTCGGATCAGCAAAGACAAGGGACAGAACTTCGAACTGATCCTCACGCGCTATGCCATCGAACGACTGCTCTACCGACTGGCGCAATCACGGTACGCGGATCGCTTCGTTCTCAAGGGCGCGATGCTGCTGATGACCTGGTTTGACGAGCCGTTTCGCGGAACGCGCGATCTCGACCTCCTTGGCTATGGTGATCCGGCGCCCGAGGGACTCGTCGACATGTTCAAAGAGGTGCTGAGCGCGAACGAGCAGGACGGCGTTCTTTTCGACGCTCACGGCGTGCGGATCAGTCGTATCAGGGAAGATAACCAATATGGCGGCCTCCGCATACGGACGACGGCCGATATTGGCGGCGCCCGCATCGCCGTCAACGTCGATGTCGGCTTCGGCGACGCAACCGAGCCGGCTGCCGAGTTGCTAAACTATCCCGTCCTGCTCGACATGCCGGCACCGCGCCTGCGTGGCTACGCGCGCGAAACCGTGGTCGCGGAGAAGTTCCAGGCGATGGTGGCGCTCGGCATGACCAACAGCCGCATGAAGGACTACTACGATCTCTGGGTTCTCAGCCATTCGTTCGATTTCGACCGATCTCGCCTCGCAGGGGCCATCTCGGCGACCTTCGCAAGGCGGAAGACAGCGATCCCGGAGGAGATCCCGGACGCCCTAACGCCCGCCTTCGCCGAACTCACGGTCAAGCAACAGCAGTGGGAGTCCTTCAAGCGAAACGTGTCGATCGACCCCGGCCCCCTCCGCGACGTTGTCAGCGCGCTTGAAGCCTTTTTGATGCCGGCTGCTGCGGCCGCCCGCAAAGCAGCTGGGTGAGAAAGGGAAAATGAAGATACGACGTCTCAAACTCTCGAACTTCCGCAGCGTCGTCGAGGGCGAAATTATCTTCCCCGGCCACACTGTCATCATCGGCGGGAATAGCGTCGGCAAGTCGACGATGTGCGAAGCGTTGGACCTGTTGCTTGGCCCGGATCGCCTATCCCGGGCCTCGCCGATAGACGAGCATGACTTCTTCGAGCGCCGCTATCTCGCCGACGACGGTGCTCCAGTCCTCATTGAATTGGAGGTTGTGCTTACGGACTTGACGGCTGACGTGCTTACGAAGTTCCGTACCCACCGCGAATACTGGAACACTGCGACGAACACGCTTCTCGATGAAACAGCGACGCCGGAAGACGTCGATGATGACGATGTCGTGCCTGCGCTTCGGATCAGATTCGAAGGCAGCTACGATATCGAAGAGGACGAATTCAGGGCTGAGACCTTCTTCGCCAGCCCCCCGCCGGACGACGAAACACGTCGGGCAAGGGTTTCGCGCCCGGCAAAGCGGCAGTTCGGCTTCATCTATCTCCGTGCACTGAGGACCGGCGCCAGAGCTCTCAGCCTGGAGCGCGGCTCTCTGCTCGACATCATCTTGAAGCTCAAGGACGATGATCGGTCCGCCATGTGGGAGCAGACGCTTGCCGCAATGGAGGGCCTGGACCCGGCGATCGATGCGATCCCTCAGCTCAGAGCGATTTTGGATGAGATCGACAGTCGTGTCCGTCGCTTCGTCGGCTTGTCCGCCGACGACCGCACGTTTCGTCTGTATCCGTCCGCGTTGACGCGGGAGAGCCTGCGTCGATCGATCACACTGTTCGGCTCCTCCGAGCGTTCGAATACGCCAGTCCCTTATTGGCGGCTGGGATCGGGCGTCATCAATTCGATGGTGTTCTCGCTGCTGACGTTCATCGCAGAGCTTAAGTCCAATGTTATCTTCGCTATGGAAGAGCCGGAGATCGCGATTCCGCCGCACACCCAGCGCCGCATTGTCCAATTCCTCCAGAAGAGAATGGATCAGTCGATTCTGACCACTCACTCGCCTTTCGTTCTTGAGCAATACGATCCGGCGAACGTCGTACTTCTCGAAAGGGGAAACGATGGCGTCGTTACCGGACGTCGGATTGAGGTTGCCGGCATCAAGGCCAAGACCTACAAGGGCAATCTTCGCCGAGTCCTTGCCGAAGCCATGCTTGGCAATGGAGTCCTCTGCGTCGAAGGGGTGTCTGATGGAGAGGCGATCTACTCCGCCTCGGCTGTTCTCGATGACAAAAGCGAGGAAGGGACCTATACGCCGCTGGATTTGTCCGGTGTCACCATTGTGCAGTGTGAGGGCGATGGCGGCCTGCTGCGCTACGGTCAGTTCTTTTCCGAAATAGGCCTGAAGACCTATGCATTCAATGATCGACAGAAGAATGAAGCGATTAGCGATCAGATCAATGACGTTTTCGATGCGGCGTGGGAGCTCGAACAGACCGGGATCGAATATCTGCTCGCCGATGAAGTAACGATTGATGTCATCCGCGACTTTCTGGCGGCGGCATCGGACTTGGAAGACTATCCGCACAACGCGAAGAATCCAGCGTTGTTCGCATATGATCCGGATGCCGATGATGACGACGTTCGAAAGCTCTGCAAGAGGGTCCTGAAGAGTCGGAAGGGTTCAGGCTATGCGCAGCGGTTGGTCGAGCTTTGTTCCGATGAGGATCTGCCGGAAATCATCGTTGAGGCCCTGGAACATATCAGCGAGGACTTGCCGAACAACCTCTCGACCGAAGATGAGGACGACGGCGGCGGCGCTGAAGACGATCTAGCCGCTCCCGAAGACTGAACATGACCAATCCGGAGGACCGTTTCGACATTTGTGATCAACGGCGCGCTATCCTTGACGGCACCGGTCACATGCTGATCCTCGGCGGTCCGGGATCGGGGAAGACCACCATCGCGCTCTTGAAGGCGCGCCGAACTGTTCTTGAACGTTTGCACCCGGAACAGTCCGTGCTCTTTCTGAGCTTCTCCAATGCTGCAATTAGGCGGATTTTGGAAAGCGCTGGAAATGTCCTCACGACGGAGATCGGGCGCCAGGTGGAGATTAAGACCTACCATTCCTTCGCCTGGGACATCCTTAGGTCTCATGGATATCTGCTATCGTCGCGAAGGCAACTGAACATCGTCGCCGCACAAGATGCCGCTGTCATCCGTGCTGGATTGGAAGACGAAGACTGGACTGCCGAAGAAGGGCGGCTGTTTCTGGAGGAAGGCCGCGCAACGTACGATCAGTTCGCGCCCCGCGCAGCAGAGCTCCTCGAACAGTCCACGGCTGTCCGTTGCTGCTTCAGCCATGCCCACCCTTTGATCCTGGTAGATGAGTTCCAAGATACCGACGAGGATCAGTGGCGACTGATCCGGATGCTTTCGGAAGACTCGGAGATCATCGCTCTTGGAGACACCGAGCAGCGCATCTACGCGTGGCGAAAGGGCGTGAGCGCCACACGCCTTCAGGGCTTCGCCGAGACCCTCGACGCAGCGGCGTTTGATTTCCAGAACGAGAACAACCGAAGCCCCGCCACCGGTATTGCGGGATACGCGCGCAGCCTACTGTCGCCCGAGGTCCAACTCGACCTACCGGATGACATTGTATTCAAGCGGTTCCAGCCAGGGCAGTTCGCACTGGGACTTCGCTTCGCGCTCATCAGGACCTGGAACGAAACAATCAAAAGGACTGGGCGGCGAGACTTGTCCGTGGCAGTGGCCGCGCGCAGCCGAACCATGGTCCGCCTGATTTCGGACGCATTGGCGCAGAAGCTGACTGTCGGCGAAAAGGAACACCGCCCGGTCCCCCATGACGTCATGTTCGACCAGATGCAAATCACCCTCGCGGCGAGGGTCGTTGCATTTGTCATGGCATCACAGTCAGATCCTCTGAATGACAGACTTGCCGGTGCGTTGGAGAGGATCAGCGCAGTTTTCCGGTCATCGGGAGCGAAGACGGCGATCAAGACATCCGATCGTTTGTTGGGTTGGGCTGGCAGGTGCCGCGATGGAAATGCGCCGAATACAAAATGCGTGACGGCCTTAATAGCTGTATTCGAGGCAGTCGACGCCGACGGCTTCTCCGGCTCGCCGACAGAGGATTGGCTCTCGGTTCGGCGAGCGCTGGAGCGGGCCAATGCCGATGAGCTGAAACGTACGGGCGATCATGCCCGATATCTGCGGCTTCTGCGTCGCGGATCAGCAATCGAAGATCAGCTTGCTGAGCTCTGGAAACAGCAGGGCAACTACGCAGGCGCCGAGGCTGCTTTGGACGAGGCGATCCTTCAAGATCAGCTCATGGACAATCACCGGGAGGCATCCAGCATCAGCGTCATGACGATGCATCAGCTCAAGGGGCGTGAATACGATGCAGTGCTGCTTGTCGAGGACCAGCATCGGACATTTCGTGGTAAAGACAATGAGCGGCCTTTCATGGAAACGCGGCGACTGCTTCAGGTCTCGCTCACGCGAGCGCGGCACTTCGCATACATCCTTTCAGCGACAGGGAAGTCAACACTCGACGTGATCTTTGATTCTTGAAGGTTTTGGCAATTGAGCGGTTTCGGTTTGCGCAAAGGCAACGTTGGAGGCGGCTATTGCCAAGTACCATGCAAAGCGGCCGAGCGTGAAATGGCATTGTTGGGCTCTAGGACCCCCACAGCCAGCGCCACACGCGGGCCAGGAAGCCCGGTTCGGTTTCGCGTGCATGTGGCTGTGACGACTGTTCTTTCGGCCCGTAGCAGCTTTGCTTGGCGTGTCTGTCCGCCGCCCGGCCCGCTTCAATCTGCTCCGGTGTCATCTGGCCGGCCCACTTCACAGCATTCCTCTTGATCCAGTAATGCGACTGACACGGGAAGCTCCAGTTGCCGATGGAAGGCGAGAGTGAGACGGACACGCCGTCGTAGGTAATTTTCCAGTCCGTTGGGCTCAGGGGAGTGACTACCTCCTGGCCGCATCCGCAGTAGCACTTGTGTGCCGCTGTGGCGAAATCGATGGCGACATATAGCGTGCGCTCTTCGAGCCTCTCAGGTATCGCATCAACGAATTCGTACTTGATGGTATTACTTATCATTCAATCGTTTCCGAGTTCGTTATCATGTTGCCGTCAATCGTGTAATTGCTGGCGTGCTCGTTCTCGAAGTCGGCATAGAAGCCGAATACCTTTTTCCACTTGATAACTGCGAGCGTAGCATTCAGCGCGTTCAGGTCCGCGATCTGGATATTCTGGGCGTAGACATCGTTCGCACCGCCACCGTCAAAGCTGACGTGCCGGTTCAAATGGTCGCGCTTCTCGGGCGTGCTCGCCGTTACCCTCAAGACCCCGGCCAGCTTACCGTCAACCTCATAGATACCCATGCCTACATCTACGAAGGGCACACCGTCGGCCTCGAGCTTCTCGACGATGGGACGCTTCAACTCGCCCGCGTCGACGCAGAGGAACACGAAATCCATGTCGTCGAGGAGGTCGCGGTTGTCTTCTTCGATAGGGACTGGGTGGGGTACGATGCCCTTGCGCATGGGCGCGTAAAGGCTTGCGAAGTGGTCCACCTTCTTCGGCCGTTCGCGAAGGGTGTCGAGGCTCGGCGCGCCGGGGCTCCGGAACGCGTTGTGCTGGAGGAAGTCGTCGCCGTCGAAGAGGTGAATTTCACGAACCGGCGTCTTTGAGATCAGGTCGAGTACGTAGGACCCTGACCCGCCGAGGCCGATGATACCCACCTTGCCGAGGGAGAGCTTTTCGGTGATTGCGCCAATCCTTGCGCGCGTGGACGCTGAATCCAGGTAGTTGAAGACCGGATCGGGCGCGTCCTCATCCGGCGGTACGATATACGTGCGCGCCGTGGCGTTAGGGTCGATTGCCCGCGCCGGCGCCGAGATCATCTCCGTGTAGGTCTGCATCTTGTGGTGGTAGTCGAGGTAGCCGTTGCCGTCCTTCGGCTTGGCCGAAAACGAATGGTCTGCCGTGAGCCCACTGCCAAGCTGGCTCCGGTTGCTGGAGTGCGCTAGCTGCTTGAGCCTGTTGCCGTTCTTGTCGCAGGGATGCTCCCCGGCGAACAAGGCCTTGTGATCTGAAGGCTTGACCGTAGCGTCACCGCTCAACTCCAGAACAGAGATCAGCGCGCCGCGCTTTACCTGCTTCTGGGCATTCACGTAGGGCACGTTGCGCAGTACAAGGTGACCCGCTTGGATGGCCACCTCGTACCCGTCGTCCTGTAGGGCCTTCAGGTCCGCGTTACGACTTATCAGTTGCCGTGACATTGAAGATCATGCCCTTCTTGACCTTGACGGTCTCGCCCTCTTCGAGCGTGCCCTCGGGCTTGTTGCCCATACCGCGGCGGTAGGTGATCGTGAAGCAGATGAACTCGCCGGTCGGTGGGTTCTCGAACGCGAGCTTCACGAGATCGTCTGCGCTCAGCTCACGCTCCGTCACTGTCTTCTCGCGGCCGTTGACGATGATGGTGATCGTCTTGTCGCGACCCTTGCCATTGCCCCGGCCACGGTCGTCTTCGTGGTCTCGGTCATCATCACGGTCGCGATCTTCATCACGCCCGCGCGGATGGTGCTTCTGGTCGTCCGTCATTGGATTCTCCTTTCATTTAGCCCTTGGGCGGGAACGGATCGTTGCCGTGGCTGTCGCTGCGGGCGATCTGGCCGTCCCGGTTATGGATCTTGAGCTCGGTCTCGGCATTCCGGCTGATCTCACGGGCACGATCGACCGCGTCGCGCTTGGTGTCGAAGTGACCGCTCGAACGGGAAGCACGACCACGCCGCACGTCCCAGCCGCCTTCGGGGTTGGGCACAACGTGATGAGTGCCCGCTTTCTTGCCTGTAGCCATTCTGGCCTCCATCGTCTGGCATTAACGTGAATAAAAGTTCGTGTTAACGAACTTTAGCAAAAGATAGGGATTGCGTGTATGGCGTGTCAAGGACTAAATGTATCGTGAAACCGAACCATCGACGGAAAGGAGGGACATCGTGCCAACACCACTTGGCGAGCGCGTTCGCGAGTTGAGGCAAAAGCGCGACCTCACATTGGAAGGACTCGCCGAGCGGGTCGGCTCCAGCAAAAGCTACATGTGGGAGATCGAGAACAAGGACGTCGCCCGCCCTTCGGCCGAAAAACTGGCCCATATCGCGACGGCGCTTGAAACGACCGCAGAATACCTGCTGGTCGGCGACGGGGAACAAGAGGAAGTGGATGCTGAGGACACAGCCTTCTACCGGAAATACAGAAAGCTTGATGCGCCGGTGAAGGAGCGTATGCGCAAAATGCTCGACATCCTAGACGACGAGTGATGGACGACGAAAAGCGGAATTCTCCTCAGAAAGAAGCCAATCGGCTTTCGACCATGCTCCGCCTAGTTCTCGGGGAGGAGCGCTTTCCGGTCGATGTTGGGGCCTTGGCTCGAGAGGTCTCCAGGAACAACGAAGATCCAATCGGAAGAATCATGGGCGGGGACTTGCCCGGCTTTGAAGGCATGCTCCGCCCACATAAGAAGCGGCCCGGCTGGCACATCGTCTACAACGATGATCCGCGCTACCGTGGCCGAGTCCGCTTTACCATCGCGCATGAGTTTGGCCATTATCAGCTACATCGCCCGCCGTTATGCGCGGGCGATTACGTAAGCGGCGCGCTCCAGAGGGACTGCGGCTTCGAATGCAAACCGCTGCGGTCCAACGCATGGCGCGATGCCGAGCGGCAACGGGAGGAAGAGGCGGACACATTCGCGTCCTTCCTCCTGATGCCGCTCGACGATTACCGACATCAGGTCGATGGTCAGGAAATGACTGCCGATCTGCTCGGGCATATCACCGATCGGTACGGCGTGTCGCTCACGGCCGCTTGCCGGAAGTGGATCGACTTCACCGAGAAACGCGCCGCCATGATCGTGGCTCGAGACGGCTTTGCGCTTTGGGGCCGAGCCAGCAAGTCCGCTTTTGAGAGCGGGATATTCGTTCGGTCAGGCATGCCGCTTTCGGATGAAGCATTCGCGGCCTTAGGGAGTAACGGCGCAGGTTTCACGTCCGACACGCCCGTCACTCGGCCTGAGGGTATTTGGTCGTTCAGCTGCGGCTCGGAGCCTGTCGGCGAATTGGCAATGGTTTCGGAGTTTCTGGATATCTCCATCACGATCCTGCAGTTCGATACAGGTGCGGTGTCGGTGGATATCGAAGAGGAAGAACCGTGGGATGCTTTCGATCAGTTCAATTCTGGCGGGCAGTTCCGTCCGGTTGGAGATCGCCGCTAGCGGCAAGTTGGACGGTTTGGGCCTACTATGCCGCAACTTGGAAAAGCCCCTGCTGATATCGTTGGTTGCGTGCCCTCGCACCCAGCGTTATCAGCGCGTCTTGCCGTACCGAAATGGGACCATCAAGATCGCGACCGTTTCGCCGGCGCATTGCGTCGGCACCACACAACTGTTGATGGACTATCAGGAAGCGGCTGCTGACATCGAGATTCCATCGGCGATCCGATCGGCAGCCGACTTGATCGGGTCATTCGCCAGATGGGCATAGCGGGCGGTTGTCTGGATTTGCGAGTGTCCCAATAGCTTGCCGATCATCGGCAAGCCTTCGCCGACGATGAGGCCGCGGCTGGCGAATGAGTGCCGAAGGTCGTGGAGCCGCACATCGTCCAGCCCGGCCGTTTTTCGGATGCGCCTCCAAGGGTGCTGAAGGTCCGTCAGACGTCCGCCGGACTTCTTCCCTTTGATGACAAAATCATTGTCCTCTAGCTTCTTGATGGTCTCGATTCGATCCACGGCGGCAGTGCCGAGATGCACAGTCTTTGGGCCGGTTTTCGAGTCCGGCAGTCGGAGCTCCTTAGCTTTAAGATCAACATGGCTCCATTCGAGCGTCATAATCTCGTTGAGACGGCAGCCCGTTAGCATGAGCAGCCAGATCGCATCGATCGCGGATTGGGTTTCGGATTTCTCCATCTCGGCTTCACGCAGCGCTTCGCCAAGCCGCTTGTACTCTTCGTCGGAGAGAAACCGTTCACGCTTTTCCTCCTTGTATTTCCTTACGTGCCGGCAAGGGTTCGACCCGTCCGGGCGCAGGCCCCAGACTTCGGCAAGATTGAATATCTTTGAGAGCACACCGAGCGTCCGATTGGCTTGGTATGGCTTGTCGCGCAAGCCATGATGCAGTTTGGCGATGTCAGTACGCTCGATATCGATGACTTTCCGTGTCCCGATTTCCGGATTGATGAACAGCTCAACCGACCGGCGATACTCGCGCTCAGTGGAAGGCCGGCAATGGACCGGGACATATTCGTCTAAGAACCGCTGACCCAGATATTTCATCGTCGGCGATTTTCGCATCCGGGAATGCTCAGCGGACGGATCCTGGCCTGCCTTCGCCTCGGCAATGATGCCCCGCGCTTTGGTCCGGGCCTGCTCAACAGTTATGGGGCCGTGGGTGCCGATCGTCATTTTGATCTGGCGTCCACGACAGCGGCATTTGACGATGTAGGACTTTCGGCCGGTTGGGCGCACTCGAACGCCGAAGCCCGATAGGGCATCATCCCAATAAACGACATCGGACGCTTCCGGCTTCAGGGTATCAACAAGACGTTTGGTAAGTTTCGGCATACTGCGGCTCCCAATTGCGTCTCGCGTCGGGCCTTTCTGGGTACCATATGGGTACCACCTGGACGCAAGTTCACGCTATCTGCCGCATAGTCTATCAAACTGGGAACGTCGAAATAACCCTTCTTATTCAGCATTTTATCCAAGAACAGCTAGCTCGGCCCAACGTCGGGAAATCGGCCTTAAACGATCTCATAACCTGAAGGTCGCAGGTTCAAATCCTGCCCCCGCAACCAAATCAATCCAATCAAACACACATAACCAACCGTCCGCAGAAACGCGCTCGGGCGACACTAGACGTCGCTAAGGCAAGCCGGCGCTAAAGCCGCCCCAATGCGCGACGGCGCAGGGACTTGTGAGCCTCCTCCACGACCAGCAACGATAGCGCCAGTGACCTGCTCCCCATCGGCCCCTCATTGAGAATGGGAGTCCAGGGTTGAGATTGCTGTCTCCGATGCCCTGAAGGAAGCGGGCGATCGTCCAAGCTGATTGGGGTTGCGCAGACGGTCGCCCGCGTGCCGCCATACTTCGACTTCCAGCGGTAGAACGTTTGCTCGCTGATCCCGTGGCGTCGGCACACTTCCGCCGTCTTCGCCCCGGCTTCCTGCTCACACAGCACGCCGAAGATCTGCTCCTCGGAAAACCTGCTTCTCTTCTTCGTCCGTCTCCTGATGACGGACTCTCATCCTAAACGCGGGATCCTCAGGGGTGCAGGTCAC
>Ga0209273_10000562_pt1 | contig 45418 bp, 36 predicted proteins | sample tdAd471_FD_187126 | JGI IMG/M metagenome (GOLD analysis project Ga0209273, IMG submission 187126) | Marine sediment microbial communities from the Atlantic coast under amendment with organic carbon and nitrate - tdAd47.1 (SPAdes)... | ecosystem: Environmental > Aquatic > Marine > Coastal >...
GGGGTGGTGGGGGTGAGACGTGGACGCCGGCCGTTCTTGCAGAAACGGCCCGGACAGAGGTGAGAAACCGGTTACCTGATTGTCCCGTCTCCGACGCCCAATGCAACCCCCCGGCGGCTCACCGCTTGCGATTCTTTCACTCCCGCACGATGTCCCCGACGATCGCCGCGTGCGCATGCCCCTCCAGCCCCACCGCGTCGAACCGCCTCGCCCGCCAGCCCTGCCCCACGAACATCAGGTCGATCGCCCACCACGCCCACGGCTGCTCCCACGTGTAGTCCGGCCCGAACCCCCCCTGCGCGTGGGCCGATTCCATGTTCCCCACGATCGTCCGCACACTCGCCGAACCGCGCGGCGTGTTGAAGTCGCCCACCACCACGTCAGGCGGGGGGAACCCATCAACCGTGTCGGTGCTCGCGACCACGCCGCCCGACGCGTCGGGTCGGTAAACAGGACCCGTAAAACGCTCCGTGACGGTTCTGGCGATCCGAGCGGGCTCCATCTTGTGCAGCCCCGGGTCGCTCGGCAGGTCGAACATCCAGACAACCAGCGGACGCCCGAGCCCGGGAAACTCCTCCGACGCGTCCAGCTCCAGGAACATCGCCCGCCCGCCGAACGAGCCCGTCCGCCACGTCTCGTCCGCCCCCTCGGAGCGTGCCATCAGAACCTCTCCGTATCCCACGATCGGGAGGCGTGACCCCACGCAGACCTCCCACCGGTCCAGCACGTGCACCGGGGTGTCGCCCCCCGCCTGGCCGTCGCCCGTCTCCGCCAGGACCTCCAGCAGCCCCGCGCGGTCGGCCTCTCCCGTGGTCGGGTTGGTCACGATCAGCAGCCCCGCGCCGAGTGCGGCCAGGCCCTCGTCCGCCCCGGTCAGCCGGATCTTGGACGAGTTGTTCCAGAACACGACGCGCAGCGAGGGCCTCCCCGGATCCACCGACGCCCGCACCAGGTTGGTCCCGCGCCACTCGACCAGCCCCATCCACCCGAGCGCCCCCAGCGCCCCGAGTGTCACCACGGGGCGGAGGATGTCGCCGCTGAGACGCGTCGCCAGCCGCCCGGAGATCCAGCTCAACGCGCACAGCCCGAGCACGCCCGTCACCACCCACGCCGTGGGCACCCAGTACAGGTACTGGCTCCACCGGTGCTCGTCGGTCAGCACCCGCCCGGTGCCCCACGCCACCAGCAGGGCCAGACCGAGCAGCGCACTCAAACGCCCGACCCACGGCAGCCCCCGCCGACGAAGCCACGAGACCGGGCCCCGCGGGCCTGTCCGTTCGGGCAGAGCGTCGCCGCTCGACTCGTGGCCGTGCTCGCTGGTCGATTCAGTCACGAGATGAGACTAGCACCGCGCGTGAAGTCGAGCCGGGGGCGGTAGGGGGGGGCTTGGGGGGCGAGCGATCAGCAGCCAGCCAGGAATGCGCCGACGAACGCCCCGATGTCGCCGTTGTCGAGGATGCCGTCGCCCGTGAAGTCGGCGGCCGGATCGCCCGCGAGGAAGAGTGTGACGAAGGAGCCGATATCGCCGTTGTCCAGCACCCCGTCGTTGTTGACGTCCGGGGGGCAGGGGTCGGGCTGGCCACAGTCGTCGTTGAGTTCGACGATGCGGACGTCGCTGTTGGTGTCGATCTTGTAGGCGTGCCCGTCATTGATGGCGAGGTGTGCGGCGGTGGCCTCGTCGATGAGCGCGTTGTTAATCAGCTGGATGCCGCCGAGGCCGTCGAGCTCGAAGGTCGTTACGAGGGGCGAGGCGTTGGAGTAGTAGCGGTCGCCCTCGAGGAAGCCGCCGGCGAAGTAGCCGGGCTGCGGGCTGCCGACCAGTGTGGGAGCGAGGGGGCTCGACACGTCGTAAATGTGGACGATCTGGTCCTGGCCGAAGTAGAGCAGATCGTTGTGGATCACGGGATTCCCCTGATTCCTGATCGGGCGCCCCAGGATGTACGGGAAGTCGATCCGGGCGACGGGGAGAGTGGCCGGTGAGGCGAGGTCGTAGACCATGAGTTCATCGTCGTCGGTATAGGCGTACAGGGCATCGTGGTGCCGGACCATGCCGAGGACGTGCTGGTCGTCGGGGACGATGAGCGGGGTGAATTGCGTCGGGTTCTGCGGGTCGGTGAAGTCGTCGCGGTAGATAAACTCACCGCCGCCATCGATGTTGCGCTGGTCGTAATAGCGGTACAGGGTTGTGCCCGACCACGTCGCGGATTCGTCAGCGAGGTCCGGGAGGAGGGTCGGGGCGGTGGGATTCGCGGGATCGGATGCGTCGAAGTAGACCCACTGATCGCTTTCGGTCAGGATCACGCGGCAGGCGACAATCCCGCTGTCGGAGATGCGGGGCAAACCAGACGGGAAGACGGGCACGAGGGTGCGGTCCGTGAATGAATCGGGCGCATCGAGACGCGCCACAAGGATCCCGTCCTCGTTGCCGGGGCCGTAGTCCTTGGCAGAGAACGCGGCGATGGTGCCGCCGAGCCCGTCGCTGCCGATGGCGATCTGCTCGAGCGTGCCGTCGAAGGGGACGAGAGTGCTGTCCTGCGGGAAGGTCTTGTCGGTCAGGTCGATGGCATTCAGGTAGCCGTTGTCGTCGGCGAGATAACCGACGTTGCCGTTGATGGCGATCCCCTCCTGCCCGGCGATGGGGAAGATGCCGTTGATGACGGGCTGGTCCGGGTTGGTCACATCGGCGGACGTGCCGCTGCCGAGGAGAATGTTGCTGCCGTCCTGGCCGAGCGTGTCCGCGGCGAGCGTCGGCGCCGAGCCGGCACTGACCGGGTTGGCGGGGTCGGTGATATCGACCGAGTGCAGGCGTGCCGCCCCGACGGCGCCGGCGACGAGGTAGATGCGGTCCCCGTCGATCTCCATGCCGCGCGAGAGGGTGAACGGGAGGTTGCCGATGACCGCGGGGTTGGCCGGGTCGGCGATATCGAGAACGCGCAGGCCGGTGTTCTCGTCCGAGATGTACAGGGTGTCGCCGTCGAGGATCAGGTCTCGGATGTCTGCGCCCGCGAAGGTGCTGGAGACCAACTCGACCACGGGCGTCGGACCCGAGAGGTCGATGATGGAGAGGCTGGTGGAGGGGTTGAACCCATGTCTCCTGGAGATGGCAACGGTATCGCCCGAGACGGCGATCTCGTTGGCGCCGTTGAGCGTGTCGGTCTCCGAGAGGAACACCGGGTTGGCCGGATCGGTGATATCGACCAGCACGAGCGAATCGTCGTTCGCGAGGTACAGCGTGTCGCCCTGGATGGCACAGTCCTTGAAGAACGAGTCGTTCAGCGTCAGCGGCATGTCCGCGATCAGAACGGGAGACTCGGGCGTGGAGATATCAAAGAAGTACACCGAGCGCGTCAGTTCGCGGCTGCCCTGGGTCGCGACAAGCGTGTTCCCGTCGTGGGTCAGGCTGCCGATGCCCTGCAGGTCGTTCGTGGCGAAGGCCCACAGCAGGTCGTTCTCGGGGCACGGGACGGTCTGGGCCGCCGCAGCGGCGGTCAAGGTCGCACTCGCAAGCAGGCTGAGACGGGTCATGGCAGCTCCCTCCGTGCACGACGGCCGTCGTGCGGGTGTCCGCAGGTGTACAATATAATATTGAATTCTCATGGAAAGACTACATCTGCCCGCGCACGCTGTCAAAGAGTTTGCCGGCATCTCAGGGTTTTTGTCGCAAAGATCGTGTTCAACACACTTCTGTGTGCCTGCCGAGGCGCGCGTCCTACGATCACCGCCCCGAACAAGTGTGAGGAGTTCTCCCCATGTCCGATGCACTGAACTGGTCCGAACAACGCGTCATCGTCACCGGCGGCGCCGGCTTCCTCGGCAAGCACATCATCGACGGCCTCCACGCACGCGGCGTGCCCCAGGACCACATCGTCGTCCCGCGACGCAAGGACTACGACCTCACCGAGAAGGACGACGTCCTCCGCCTGTACTCGGACGCCTTCGGGGGCGAGTCCACCATGGTCCTCCACCTCGCGGCCGAGGTCGGGGGCATCGGCGCCAACCAGGCCAACCCGGGACGCTACTTCTACGCCAACATGGCCATGGCCCTCCACCTCATCGAGCAGGCCCGCGCCACCGGCCTCATCGAACGCGACGGCAAGTTCGTCCAGGTCGGCACCATCTGCGCCTACCCCAAGTTCACCCCCGTCCCCTTCAACGAGCAAGAGCTCTGGAACGGCTACCCCGAGGAGACCAACGCTCCCTACGGCGTCGCGAAGAAGGCCGCGTGGCAGATGCTCGACGCGTACAAGCTCCAGTACGACATGAAGTCGTCGTACCTCCTGCCCGTCAACCTCTACGGCCCGCACGACAACTTCGATCTGTTCTCCAGCCACGTCATCCCCGCCCTCATCCGCAAGTGCGTCGAGGCCATCGACGAGGGACGAGACTCGATCGAGGTGTGGGGCACCGGCAGCGCCAGTCGCGAGTTCCTCTACATCGAGGACGCCGCGGACGGCATCCTCACCGCAGCCGAGACCATGGACGACCCGACCCCGATCAACCTCGGCGCCTCCTTCGAGATCACGATCCGGGACCTGGTCCACCTCATCGCCAAGCTCACCGGCTTTGCTACCGATAACACGCTGGAAAGCAAGGTCGTCTGGGACGACACCAAGCCCGACGGCCAGCCGCGCCGCTGCCTCGACACCAGCCGCGCGAAGGACCTGCTCGGCTGGCAGGCGCAGACCTCCTTCGAGGACGGGCTCGCCAAGACCATCGAGTGGTTCCGCGCCAACCGGCACGAAGAGGCCACGCGCGTCTGAGCGAGCTAGGCGAGAGACGCACCGCAGACTGCTATCGAGCTACGAGCCCCTCACGTAAGTGAGGGGACCCGATCACCATCGCGGCACGAGGACAAGCCCATTCCGTAAGAAATGGGGCCAGTACTGCCTCACGCTCGCATCTCTCTTCCCTCTCCGCGCCTCCGCGTTCTGGTGTTCGGCACGATTCTGATACTCCCGCCCGCATCGGGCAGCATGGACCGGCGGTACACGCGTCATGCTCATCACCACACTCTCGCTCCTGCTGGCCGCCATCCAGCCCGCGCCCACCGAACTGGCCATCCCCTCGACCGACGCCGACGCCGAGCCCTTCACCATCCACGCCGATCTCTACCTGCCCGATGACGCAGCCGACGCGACGCCCCCCCGCGCCCTCGTCCTCGCTTTCCACATGGCCGGCTCCAACGCGCGCACCGAGTACGCACCCGTCCTCGTCTCGGCGCTGCTCGAACGCAACCTCGTGGTGCTCACGCCCGACCTGCGCCTCGGCGGCTCGCGCATCGGCGGCACTAACCGCACCGCCCGGTCGCTCGAGGAGACCGGCGTGCCCGAGCTCGCCTCCTACTGCGACGCCTACCCGGACCTCGTCAGCGTGCTCGCCTACGCCGAGTCCTGGCTGGAGGAGACCGGGCGCGACCTCCCGATCATCGTCGTGGGCTCGTCCTACACCGCCACGCTGGTGCTCCGTCTCGCGGACGAACAGGGCGACCGGATCGCGGGCGTCGCCTCGTTCTCGCCCGCCGCGGGCAATCCCATGCGGGGCTGCCAGCCGCAGGACTTTCTGGGTGATATCGCCGTCCCGATGCTCCTCGCCGTGCCCGAGCGCGAGGCCTCCGAGACCAAGCGTGCCCTGCTCGCCCGGGCCGAGCACCTGGGTGCCCTCACCCACATCGAGCCCGCGGGCGTGCACGGGGCGCTCCTGCTCGACCCGCAGCACAACACCGACCACGACGCCGCGGGCGCGTGGGACGCGCTCGACGCCCTGATCGAGCGGGCGCTCGACTAACCAGCACCGGAACACACACACCCTCCCCGGTGACCCTGTCCCGGACCGGAGGCCTTCCATGCGCACACTCAGAGCCGCCCTGCCCTACACACCCCTGCTGCTGGCTATCGGGCTGCTCGCGTGGCGCTCCGACCGTTGTCTCACCACCCGCGCCGTCGAGGCGCTGACAGGCGGCTCGCGTGCGGGCGTCATGCCAATCTTTTCGGACGCCTTGCAGCCAGAGGCCGTGCCAGCGCAGACCCCCAAGAGGCCACGCGCGTCTGACGGTTTGCGACAAACGCCTTGAGTCACCTCGGCGGCATCCGGTATCCTCGACTCGGGACAGTCGTTCGACCCCTGCCGTCCCCTGCAACGAGGAGAATCCCCCATGAGCACGTCTCGTGTGATCGTCGCGGCCTGCGCCGCACTCGTCTCAGCCGCCGTCGCCTTCGCACAGCCCATCGACACCGCCGTGACCTACCAGGGCGAGCTGGCGGACGCGGGCCTGCCCGCCAGCGGCAGCTTCGAGATGCGCTGCACGCTGTGGGACGACCCCGTCGCGGGGGCCCAGATCTTCGGCACGCCCACGCTCACGCTGCCCGTGACGGTCTCGGACGGACGCTTCACGCTCGATCTCGACTTCGGCTTCGCCTTCGACGGCACGCCCGCGTTCCTCCAGATCGAGGTCCGCGAGGGGGCCGATCCGTTCACCACGCTCACCCCCCGCCAGCGCCTGGCCCCGTCGCCGTACGCCCTGTTCGCGCTCTCCGGCAACCCGGGTCCGGAAGGCCCGCAGGGCCCGACCGGCCCTGCCGGACCAGAGGGCCCCGAGGGGCCACAGGGCATCCAGGGTGAGCCGGGCCCGGAGGGCCCGGTGGGACCGCAAGGACCCGAGGGGCCGCAGGGGCCCGCGGGCACCACCTCCTGGCTCGGGCTGACCGACATCCCGGCCGACCTCGCCGACGGCGACAACGACACGACCTACACCGCCGACGCCCCGCTCGCGCTCGCGGGGGGCGTTTTCTCGCTGTCCGGCACCGGCGCCAAGAGGAACGACCTGCTCCGGTGGAACGGCGCCCAGTGGGTCCCGTCCGCAGAGACCTCCTACGGCGCAGGCACCGGGCTGCTGCTCAACGGCACCGACTTCTCGCTCGATACCTCATTCCTCGTCGGCGGCGACCTTTCCGGCAAGCTCGGCTCGCCCTCAGTCGTCGGGCTGCGGGGGATTCCCGTCAGCGGGATCGCACCCAGCACGGGCCAGTTGCTCACGTACGACGGCGCCCTGTGGCGTCCGTCCACCCCCTCGTTTATCAGCACCGGTCAGAGCGCGGGTGGCGACCTGGCGGGCACGTACCCGTCGCCGTCGGTCGCCGCGTTGCGGGGGCGCACGGTTTCGACCAACGCTCCCTCCTCCGGGCAGGTGCTGACTTGGAGCGGTGCCGACTGGCGGCCGGTCTCGCCCACAACCTACAGCGCCGGCACGGGACTCACCCAGGTCGGCACGACCTTCTCGCTGGCGAACAGCGCCTCGTCGCTCAGCCTCGTCACCGGCGGGGCCGCGAACGTCGTCAGTTCCGGGCGCATCGGCATCAACGCCACACCCGTGGCGAGACTCCACCTGAACGCACCGGCCGGCGAGGACGCCTTCAGAGTGCAGGTGGACGGCACCACGCGTCTCCGCGTGAACGCCAACGGCAGTGTCGCCATCGGGGGGAACAGCAACACGGTCACCGCGGGCAACACGTACGTGTCCGGCCAGCTCGGCATCGGAGTCTCGAACCCCAGCACACGCCTGCACGTTGTCTCAACAAGCTCAACGACCGACGGCGTGCTGGTCTCTGCGGGAACTCTTTCCAGCCTGCTCACCCCGAGCACACTCTCGGCGAACGACGATTTCACCATCGAGTCCGACAACGATTTTCTGCTGAGCATTTCACGCGACGGATCGATCGAATCGAACCAGAACCTCACGCTCCAATCGGGTCAGAAGATCACCCAGACCGGTGGGACTGCGATCGAGATCAGCGCACCGGCCATTGATATCGGCGCAACTTCCAGTGTCAACATCGGATCCGGCGGCTTCGTCGATATCAACGGGGGCTTCGGCGTCTTAGTCGCGGGCGCTACCTTCAACGGCAACGACGCCACCATCGCCGACGACCTCACCGTCAACAACGACGTCATCGTCTCCTCTCAGCTCACCGTCGGCGGGGCCGAGGCCTTTACCTTCGCCATCAACAGCTACGGCGAGGCGGGCAAGCCCGGCGGCGGGCTCTGGGCCGTGTTCTCCGACGAACGCCTCAAGACCAACATCCGCCCCGCCCCGCGCGTGCTCGACCGGCTCCTCCGCCTCGAGCCCGTCACCTTCGAGTACAACGACCCGGACCACTTCTCCTACACGCACGGCACGCAGCGCGGCTGGATCGCCCAGCAGGTCCGCGAGGTCTTCCCCGAGTGGGTCACGCAGGCCGACGACGGCTACCTCTACCTCGACCCGCAGGGCTACGAGTCCATGATCGTCCAGGCCATCTCCGAGCTCCGCGACGAGAAGGACGACGACGTGACCCACCTGCGGACCCGCGTGCACCAGCTCGAGCAGGAGAACGCCGCCCTCGCCGACCGCCTGCGCCGCCTCGAAAAGGCCCTGGGCCTGGAGCCCTGACCCAGCCGGCCCGGGCCTCGTTCTTTCCGGAGTCCGAGGTCGGGGCTTTGTGCGCACACGCCGCGTAGTGTGACGCATGGCCCGCGTCCTGTTCTGCATCCGGAACCCGAATCTTGGGGAGCGCGAGCGGCTCGAAGGCGCGGGGTGCACGGCGCACGACTGCCTGGAACGCTGCCGCCGGTGCGTCGAGACCGCCTTCGTCGTGATCGAGGACGACCAGAAACGCCGAACCGTGGTCGAGGACACCCTGCACGACAACATCATCCGGCGTTTGCCCGAGATCATCGCCGAGGCGGAGCGGGCCCAAGAGCCCTAGCCCGCGCGTGCGAAGAACCAGAACGCGGTCGCGATCGTGAGCAACCAGCAGAGGCCGACGAGCGCCCACCCCAGCGCGTTGGGCTTGCGTTGAAAGAGCATCCACGAGCGAGCCCAGACGATCAGGGCGGGCCCCTCGAGTGCCAGCCCGACGATCAGCGGCACACACTCCAGCAGTCCCGGCCCGAAGTAGCCGTCGGTGATGTAGTACCAGCCGACGTACGCCAGAATCAACGCGTGAAAGCCCACGCCCGCCCCCAGCGCCACGATGCCGTTGATGTACACCCCCTGACGCGGCCTGGCCAAGGTCAGCCTCAGCACCAGCTCGGCCCCGCACTCCGGGCACCGCGGCGAGGTGAGCTCCCGCAGGTCGTACCCGCACGCCGGACAGGTCACATCACGCGTGGCGAGGTAGCGGGTCAGGATCTCGCGATCGGCGTCGGGCACAACGGGCAGTGTACTTTGTTCGATTCCGGGCCAGGCAAGACAAGGTGCGATGTCGGGGGGGCGGGGGGGAAGGGGTGTGTGAAAAACAGTCGTCCGGCAACACCCAAACTTGAGCCCGGAGCGTCAGCGACGGGCCGCGCGGGGGGTGAGCATCCTCCCAAGGTTGTGTCGTTTCACTGCACAACTGTCCCGTCGCTTGCGCTCCGGGCTCGTTTATCGATTGTTTTTGTTCCCGGGTCCCCTCACTCACGTGCCGGGCTCGTCACAACGTCACGCGGACTTTTCGCAGGGGGATCTTCGCCTCGATCCGCAGGGCCGCGAGGGCCCGCTCGCGCAGCCACCGCTCGGCCAGGTACTTGGCCGAGGCGTCGGTCGCCTTCAGCGTCAGCGTCCCCTTCGCGAACGACTGGAAGGCGAGCCGGTCCGCGAACGGCGTGCTCGCCGGGTCGTCGGCGGTGGTCTGCTCCCAGGCCCGCGCCGCCTCGGTCTCGGCGCGCGAGAGTGACCGCACGCCCTGGCGGGCGCGCTCCACCGCGTCCGCGATGGTCAGGTCCCGGTCGCGCACGCGATACTCGCGCAACTGGGATACGTGCGCCGCGGCGGCTCGGTCTCGGGGGTTGGTCGGCACATCACGAGTGTATTGGGGACCACACGCCCACGGCGGGCCCCGCCCTTCGCCGTGACTCCCGGAGCTGCGAGCACTCCGGGCGGTGCACGACCCGTGGAGAAGGCTTCGCCGTCTCCACGCCACCGGCCCGAGCGGGTTCCGTGGACCGCCTGTGGGCTCCGGAGGGGGGTGCTATCCTTGCGGTCCATGACCACCGCGATCACAATCGAGGGGCTGACCAAGGTGTTCGGAAGCGGCTCGTCCGCGGCGACCGCCGTGGACGGCGTGAGCCTGAAAATCCAGCCCGGCGAGCTCTTCTTCCTGCTCGGCCCCAGCGGGTGCGGCAAGACCACCCTGCTCCGCATGATCGCCGGCTTCATCGACCCCACCGCCGGGACCATCCGCTTCAACGACAAGGACGTCACGCACCAGGCCCCCAACAAGCGCAACACCGGCATGGTCTTCCAGAGCTACGCCCTCTGGCCCCACATGTCCGTCGCCGCCAACGTCGGCTTCGGGCTCGACGTCCGCAAGGTGCCCGCATCCGAGAAGAGCGCACGCGTCCGCGAAGCCCTCGAGACCGTCCAGATGGGCGCCTACGCCGACCGCAAGCCCAACCAGCTCTCCGGCGGCCAGCAGCAGCGCGTGGCCCTTGCCCGCGCCCTGGTCATCCGCCCGGACGTCCTGCTGCTCGACGAGCCGCTCTCCAACCTCGACGCCAAGCTCCGCAACGACCTGCGTCACCAGATCCGCGACGTCTGCAAGGGCGCCGGCCTCACCACCGTCTACGTCACGCACGACCAGAAAGAGGCCCTCTCGATGGCCGACCGCGTGGCGTTGCTCAAGGCGGGTCGCGTCGTCCAGCTCGGCTCGCCGCGCGAGCTCTACCGGCGCCCCAAGAACCGCTTCGTCGCCGAGTTCCTGGGCGAGACCAACCTCGTCGAGGGCAAAGTCGTCTCACGCGAGGGCGACCGCGGCGTTGTCGAGACCGGCGCCGGACGCGTGGAGACCGTCGCCTTCTCCGGCGAGGCCGCCGACGTCGGCCCGGGGGCCGAGGTCCTGCTCTCACTCCGCCCCGAGGCGCTCCGCCTCGTCGGCGCCGGCGATGACGGCGCCCTCAGCGCCATGCTCGTCGAAACCACCTACCTCGGCGAGACCGCACAGCACGTGGTTGACCTCCCCGGCGCCGGACGCGCCCGCATCGCCGAACTCAACCCCTACGGCGGACGCTTCGAGGGTGAGCCCGGAGGCGTCGGCGAACGCGACGCCGGCACGCCCGTCGGCGTCAGGGTCCACCCCGAGGACGTCGTCGTCCTGCAACGCGGGTAACCACACGACCGGATGCCCCGGCGCAGCGGACGGTTCAGCCACCGTCACGGTCAGCACCGTTCTTGAGTGAGCCCGGAGCGTCAGCGACGGGCCGCGCGGTCAAGCAGCACTCCCCCAAGTCGTGTTCCCTCCCGCATGGCCGGGGTTCACTCAGCGTTTATAACACTGTGGTTCGCTAGCCCGTCCCGTCGCTCGCGCTCCGGGCTCGTCTTTGGTCGCGCTCGCGAGCCCGGGTCCCCTCACTCACGTGAGGGGACCGTCTGGAATTACTCCCCGCCGATCCGGTCCAGGATGTCGGTCAGCCCGTCGCGCAGCCGGTCCCGCCGTTCCTGCGGCGTGCCGCCCGAGTTGTCGGTATCGATCGTCCACGCGTTGCCCCCGTTCAAAGCGCCCGCCTTCCGCAGCCCGATGTTCAGGAAGCGGCTCAGCAGCGACGACACCGCCGCCTCGTCCCCGCCGATGCCCTCCGCCAGCAGCTCGGCCGCGGGGATCTGCACGAACACGTTCTCGGTGTTGTTGATCAGGTCGTACGTCCCCCGCGCCGGGACCACGAACTCACCCAGCGGGATCGACAGGTCCGTCACCGACAGCGTCCCCTCCGACAGCGTCGCGTTGAACGCCTGGAACGAGTCCCCGATGGTCAGGTCCTCCTTGAGCGCCAGCTGCAACGCCCGCTCGGCGTGCAGCACCGCCGAGCCCGGGTCGATCGAGGCTCGGAACGAGGCCCGCGCCAGGTCGAAGTCCATCGGCAGTGTCAGCGCCGAGACCGTCACCGAGGCCGGCCGGTGCGTCCCCGGCGTCTTCGCCACCGAGCCCACCACCGGGATGAACGGCGTGAACTGGTACGAGAACGGCTGCGTGATCTCGTTCAGCGTGATCACCGCCGGCTGCGTCAGCGAGATCTCCCCGCGAGCCGACACCGCCCGGAACGACGCGCTGGTCCGGGGCGAGGTCAGGCTCGCCTCCAGCGTGCCCCCGTCGGCGGGGAAGTCCACCAGCGTCAGCGTCGCGTCGGCGGTGCTGCCGAGCATGTCCGTCGCCAGCGCGGAGCCCAGGAAGAAGTCGATCACGCCCGGGTCGGCCCCGCTCAGCGTCACCTCGCCGGTGAAGGTCGGCGAGGCGTCCGGGTCGTCCGGGTCGCCCAGCAGGTGGCGGGCACGAAGATCGGCCGACACCGGGCTGCGGTCGGCGGTGGCGAGGGCGGCTGTCAGGCGCGTCACCGCCGGATCGTCGGTCGTTCGCACGGCCAGGTCCGCCGCCTCGTACGTGGTGACGCTGCCCGGGTCGTCCGCTCGCGCGAGCGCCAGCGGCGCCAGGTTGAGCGTGGCGTCGAGGGAGGGAGCCCCCGCCCCGGGCAAGACCAGGCTGTTGAGCGTCGCGATCACAGTCGCGGGACCCGCCAGGCGCAGCGCCGTGGCGTCCCCCTGCAACTCGTCGGTCGTCTGGTCGGTCGTGATCTGCAGCAGGTCCAGCGCACGCGGCGTCAGCGTGCCGGTGAGCTGGGCCGGGCGGGCCAGCCGCACCGCGTCCTCCGCCACGTGCAGCACTAATGGGTCGGTCGCGAGCCGGTCGGCGGTCAGCGTCACGCGGACCTCCTCGTAGCGGGCGGCCTCGCTCGCGACCGGGGTCGTGCTGACAACAAGCGTCGCGGTCGGGCCGAGCAACTCGCCCGCGAGCCCCGGGGCGCGCCGCGTCATCAGGTCGATCAGCTCGGTGTCGGCGAGGCGAACGGTGGCCTGCGCCGTGAGCACCCCCTCGTCGGTCTGCGCGACATCGCCGGTAATGGTGTAGTCACGCCCGGTGACGGAGAATGGCGCGACCAACCCCCCGTCCTCGAGCACCGGCGTGGCCCGCAGCGTCGGGCGGTCGTCGAGGCGCGCGAGCGCCAGCGCCGCGGACACGCCCTCGGGGTACGAGTCCGGGTCGGACTGGTTGACCGTGTCGATCTCCAGCTCGGGGTCCAGCCAGCGCGCCAGCGCGAGCGTCCGGACGGTCTGGGCGTCGATGGTGAGTTCGGTCCTGCCCGGACGCTCGACACCCGCCCCGTCGGGGCCCGCGAAGGTGGTGACCGAGTCGATCGTCGCGCGACGCAGCGCGTGCTCAACCTCGCCCAGCGCCACCGTGGTCGCGCGCGTCTGGGTGATCAGGCGCGCGTCCTGCAGGCTCAGGTCGCCCTGGATCACGTTCACGCGGATCGGGTCCGGGTGGTCCGGCGAGCGCAGCGTGATCGGGTCGATCGTGAAGTCGCCCGCGGCGTGCACGCCCCCGAGCCCCCGCCCGGCGCTCATCGCGTCCAGGTCCAGCGTGAACGTGTTCAGCGTCACGCTCGCGCTCCCGTCCTCGACGATCGAGACGGGCGCGGAGCCCTCCGGCAGCAGGGCCGCGAGCACCGGCGTCAGGCGGTTCACGTCCAGGCGCACACCCACCGAGGGGTCCACCGTGATGAGGGCCCCCTCGAGGTCGAGCGAGGTCTGCAGGCGGTGGTTGTCCGATCGCGTGTCGATGGCGAGGCGGGTGGCCCGGATCGGGTCGTTCTCGCCGGGTGCGATGGCGACGAGCGAGGCCGTGACGGACGACCCGAGCAACTCGACGAGTCGCGGGGCGTCGGCCCCGGTCCCCGCGAGCGGCTGCAGCAGCGTGGTGGGCAGGTCGGTCGCGGTGAGCGTGCCCTCGAGCGCGGGCACGCGTGTGGGGGCGTACGCCCCCTCGTCGGTCAGGAAGCCCGTCGCGGTGAGGTCGAGGTCGAGGATGCCCGCGGGGCGGTCGTCGATGGTGGCGTCGAGCGTGGTCTGGAGCTGGAGCTGGTCCCCGTTGAAGGTCGCGCTGAGCGTCACGGGCTCGAGCGCCACGCCGGAGGTCTCGGGCTGGCCCTCCCCGGGCAGGGGGTTGGGGATGGTGGCCGCGAGCCGGGAGGTGCGGAGCGTCAGGCGAGCCGTGGCGGAGTGCAGGTTGGCCGGGCTCGTGTCGTCGGGGTCGAGCGTGAGCGGCCAGTCGAACTCGTGCAGCACGACCTCGAGCTCGGGCGCCTCGGTCAGGTCGAGACGCTGGGCTTCGAGCCACTCCGCGACCGCCGGCGCCGCGCGGCGGAGCGGTCCCGTCTCGATCGCGAGCGTGTTGTCCCCGGTCGGCGTCAGTCGCCCGGCGTCAAGGCTCGTGTTCACCGTCAGCGACGTCGTTTCCGACGACAGTCGCGCCGCGAGCGTCGCCTGCGTGTCGTACCCGATGCGTCCCTCCACCCGCAGGTCGCCCGAGGCCTCCGGGCCCAGCGCCTCCGGCAGGTCGATCGAGCGTGCCAACGCGGGCGCCAGCGCCGCGACCAGCGCCGTGGGCACGTTGTCGAAGACCAGCGACGAGTCGGTCGTCACCTCGGTCGAGCCCACGACGCCCGACGGCGGGATCAGCCCGAGGATCTCGGCGTCCAGCCGGGCCGTGGGGGTTGCCGCCCCGGCCCGGGCCGGCTGCAGGATCAGGCTGCCCTCAACAATCGTGGGCTGGCCAGCCTCGGCCACCACGCGCCCGCTGGCGGTGCCGGCGGTGTCGGGCGAGCCCTCCGACGTGATGGTGACGTTCAGGTTCTCCAGCAGCAGACGGGCCGCGAACCGCTCGGTCAGGTCGATCTGGCGCGGCCCCTGGGACGGGTCCGCGGGGGGCAGGTCCGTGGGCTCGTCTGATTCACCGTCGGGCTTGAAGGCGTCGGCGTTGAGCGTGGCCTGGCCGGTGAGCGTGATCACGCCCAGGTCACCCTTGCCCCGGGTCCTGGCCAGGGCCAGCAGCGACTTGTCGAGGTGGGCGTCCAGCACCGCGCCGTGGGCGTCGGGAGACGTGACCCGCAGCCCGGTGACCGTCTGCGGCCCGTTCCAGGAGAGATTGACACTCTCGGGCTCCAGCGTGGTCCCGTCCGCGAGCGTGGTGGTCAGGGCGTCTTTGGCGATGCCCGAGGCGATCGAGGGTCCGGCGAAGTAGACGCCAGCCGCGAGGGCGCCGAGCAGCAGCACCAGCACGATCGCGAGGTTGCGGAGCGTGTGGCGTTTCTTGCCGGTGGTGAGTGCGGAGGTTTCGCCGTGTGAGACGCCTGCCATGCTGTGCTCCTCCGTGATATCCCCCGGGCACATGGTACGGGGGCACAACGCGGCACAGAAAAAAACGCCCGCGGTCGCGGGCGTTCGGGAGAAGCGAGTTCATTGTGACCAACAGGTCGCGGCGGCCAAAGTGGGGGGGGGTGGGGGGGGTTAGTCTTCGTCGAGTTTGGAGATCTGCCACTCTTCGAGGTCGATGGGTGCCTGGCGTCCGAAGATGGTGACCAGGACGCGGACCTGGCCCTTCTCGGGGAAGAGCTCGTCCACGGTGCCCTCGTAGTTCTCGAAGGGGCCTTCCTTGATCATCACGGGCTCGCCCTTCTCGAAGGAGAGTCGGATGGTGGGCTCGTCGTCGGGCTTCTGCGAGTCGAGGAGCATCTTCTCGATCTCGTGCTGGGCCATGGGGGTGGGGCGGCCCGCGGTGCCGACGAAGTCGCCGACGCCGGTGGTCTCCTTGATGAGGAAGAAGACGTCCTGCGGGATGCGTCCGTCCTCCTCGAGCTGCATCTCGACGAAGACGTAGCCCGGGTAGAGCTTGGTCTCGGTGATGCGCTGCTTGCCGCCCTTGATGGTCTTGGTCTTCTCGGTGGGCACCAGGATGCGTCCGACGAGGTGGGTCATGCCCTCGATCTGAACTTTCCTCAGGAGGGTGTTCTGGACCGAGGATTCTTTGTTGGAGGCGACGCGGAGCACGAACCAGTCCATCCCGGCCTGGCGGATCGGCTCGTCGGCGTCGATCAGGTCGTCGGTCTTGTCGGGCGTGCCGTCCATGACGTCGGCGGCGGGCTTCTCCGGCGCGGGCTTGGGCTCGGCCTGCGATTCGGGCTGCGCCTCGGTCGCGGTTTGCGGCGCGTCGTCGCCCTGGGCGCCCTGATCATCGCTGGGCGTGGCGTCGTGCTGTTCGTGCTCGTTGGTCATGGCGGATGGGTCCTTGGGTCAGGTCTGGAGAACGTCGAGCTGGGTGAAGAAGGCACCGAAGATGTAGTCGAACGCGAACAGGAACGCGGCGATCAGGAACGTCGCGACGATCACCACGATCGTCGAGCCCTGGATCTCCTTGCGGGTCGTCCAGTTGACTTTCCGCATCTCGCCGTCGGTCGCGATCAGGAAGTCCGTGATGCGCCGGTGCGAGCCGTGCGTCCACAGGATGCCGATCGCCCCGAGCAGCAGCATCGCCCCCGCGGCACCGGCCTGCAGGTACACCTGCGGGTAGGCCGCGATCGGCGTCGCCGAGCGGGGCTGCAGGATGGCCTGCGCCTCCGGCCCCGTGCCGTCGCCCTCGGTCAGTCGCACGGCGTTGCCGGCGTAGTCCGTCTCGGTCGTCAGGTTCACGTTGGTGATGGTGATGGAGCCCTGCGCGTTGGCCGGGTGCACCACGCTCTCGACCAGCGCGGTCCCGAAGGGCTGGTTGTCGCCCCCCTCGGCGTCGATCTGCATCAGCGTCACGATGTCCCCCGCCTGGATCGCGTCGTCGATCTGCGGGGCGTTGAACGTGTACGCGACGGTGGCGACGGGCACGAGCAGGGCCTGGTTCCAGGCGTAGCCGGCGCCGGCGGCGATGACCGCGGCCCAGAAAACGGCCGAGCAGACCCTGACCCAGTAGCCCTGTCCTGGTTTCCGGATGCCGATCATGCGGGGTGGCTCCGATCGCGAGCCGCGGGCTCGTTCGTGGGGCGTGCCGGGGAAAAAGAACACGCCAGAGAGGACTCGAACCCCTGACCGGTGGATTTGGAATCCACTGCTCTACCAACTGAGCTACTGGCGTGACTGCGGGCCGGGGCCCGCACGGGACTGGTCGCCGGCCTGTTGTTGGCAAACGCGGCCGGGCGTTTTTACTTGCGCTTGATCTTGTGCAGCGTGTGCTTACGCAGGCGCGGGGAGTACTTGTTCATCCCCTCCTTCACCTTGTCGGCGATACCACCCTTCACGTTGATGGAGGTGCGGTAGTTCAGGTCGCCGGACTCGGTGCACTGGAGCCACACGTACTCGCGTGCTGCGGCTTTCTTCTTGGCCATGATCGGTCTCCGCTGGTCGAGCGTGTCGTTCGGAAAAGCGGCCCGAGAGCGTTGGCTCCCGGGCCGGGAAAGGCTGACGGATCGAGCGGTTTACTCGATGATCTCGGTCACGGTGCCGGAACCGATGGTGCGCCCGCCCTCGCGGACCGCGAAGCGGAGGCCGGCCTCCATGGCGACGGGCTTGTCGCCGAGGTCGATCTCCATCTCGATGTTGTCGCCCGGCATGCACATCTCGGCGCCGCCGAGCAGCGCGACCGAGCCGGTCACGTCGGTGGTGCGGAAGTAGAACTGGGGGCGGTAGTTGCTGAAGAACGGGGTGTGGCGACCGCCCTCGTCCTTGCTCAGGACGTAGACCTGGCCCTTGAACTTGGTGTGCGGCTGGATCGAGCCGGGCTTGCAGATGACCTGGCCACGCTGGACCTGGTCCTTCTCAACGCCGCGGAGCAGCACGCCGCAGTTGTCGCCGGCGATCGCCGCGTCGAGCGTCTTGTTGAACATCTCGACGCCGGTGATGGTGGTCTTCTGGCTGTCGCCCAGACCCACGATCTCGGCCTCGTCGCCGACCTTGACCTGCCCACGCTCCACGCGACCGGTGGCCACGGTGCCTCGACCCTTGATCGAGAACACGTCCTCGACCGAGATCAGGAAGGGCTTGTCAACCTCACGCTCGGGCTCGGGGATGTAGGAGTCGATGGCCTCGAACAGCTCATCGATCGGCTTGCAGATCTCGTCGTCGGTCGGGTTCTCAAGAGCGGCCTTGGACTGACCCTTGATGATCGGGGTGTCGTCGCCCGGGAACTCGTACTTGTCGAGCAGCTCGCGGATCTCCATCTCGACGAGCTCGATGAGCTCCTCGTCGTCAACCAGATCGACCTTGTTCATGAAGACCACGATGTGGGGCACGCCCACCTGGCGGGCGAGCAGCACGTGCTCGCGGGTCTGCGGCATCGGGCCCGAGTCCGCGGCGACCACCAGGATCGCGCCGTCCATCTGGGCGGCACCGGTGATCATGTTCTTCACGAAGTCGGCGTGGCCCGGGCAGTCCACGTGGGCGTAGTGGCGGGACTCCGTCTCGTACTCCACGTGGGACGAGTGGATGGTCACCGTCTTGTTGGCGTCGCGGACCGTGCCGCCCTTGGTGATCTCGGCGTACGACTTGGCGCCCTGCACCAGACCCTTGGCGTCGGCCCGGGCGACCAGCGCGGCGGTCAGGGTGGACTTGCCGTGGTCGATGTGGCCGATCGTGCCGACGTTGACGTGTGGTTTGGTCCGCTCGAAGGTGTCCTTGGCCATCGGGGTCTACCTCGCTGGTACTGGGACGGTTGTGTCCCGGTGGTCTGTGCTCTCGCCTGGGGCGAGGGGTGGTGTGAGGCCGGCCCGTACGGAGGCCGGTCGTGGTGTCTGTTCGACCCGGGATCCGCTCCCGGGAGATTCCCTGTAGGGGAAGAGAACTGTATTCACCGCCGCCGTCGATGGCGCGTTGGGAGCGGGAAATGCGGTCCCGATCGGCCCGGCAGGGCCCGACGGACCCCGCCAAAGCGGGACCGTCGCCGAATGGTGAAAGCCGCTGGTGGGACTTGAACCCACGACCTCACCCTTACCAAGGGTGCGCTCTACCACTGAGCTACAGCGGCGGCTTCCGACTTGGGATCGCGCGACGACCCCGGCGAAAAAACCGCCCGGCGTCACGGCCGAGCGGGGAGGCATGATATCGGCGACCCGGGGGGGGTCAACCACTCCAACCCATTGTTCACGCCCGGTTTCGACCACTCCACAACGGGTCCACACCCCGACCCCCACAACCCCGCCCGATTCCCAACCAGGATTCCACCCGAATCACCCCCCAAACAGCCCGATCGGGGCCCCACCCGCACGCATCGCCCGCAGGTGCAGCCCCAGCACCCCCAGACGTGGCCCCAAAGCACTCAACAAGGTCCTATCCACGACTACGAAGGACCCAAGCAGGTCATACCCCTCCCCACAGAAACCTCGCCTCCTCAGGCGATTCCGGGCCCGGATCACGCGGTTCTCGGAGCGCCCGCACGCCCAGAATCAGTACGAAAAGCGTTGGCGCGTCCCCGCCCGTGCGGTAGAGTGAACGGGCCGGCACTCCGTCGGCACGGGGGGGCCGGAGGACGAGACTGATGCGATGTGTGAGCAAGCCGGGACTGGGTGTCGTGACCGCTGCCGCTCTGGCGAGTGCCTGCGGGACCGCCTCCGCGACGTGGTCCATCGTGATCGTGGACACCCGCACCGGCGAACTCGCGGCCGGCTCGGCGACCTGCCTCACCAACATCAACCTCAAAAACGAGACCCCCGTCGTCGTCATGGGACGCGGCGCCGCCACCGCCCAGGCCCTGCTCGAGCAGACCGGCGTCACACGCAGCGACCTCCGACAGGGCCTCCTCCGCCTCGACAACCCCCAGGACATCCTCCAGACCCTCGCGATCAACGACTCGGGCCACCGCAACCGCCAGTACGGGCTCGTGGACGTGCAGGGGCGGGCGATGACCTTCACCGGGCTCGCCGCCAACGACTGGGCCGGCGGCGTCACCGGACGCCTCGAACGCGGACGCCCCGGGCCCGAGGACGACATCGTCTACGCCGTGCAGGGCAACATCCTCACCGGCGAGGGCGTCGTGCTCGCGGCCGAAGCCGCCATCCGCGCCAGCAGCGGCGATATCGCCGACATGCTCATGGAGAGCATGCAGGCCGCTCGCGTCACCGGCGGCGACGGACGCTGCTCGTGCACCACCGGCGGGCCGACGAGCTGCGGCACCCCCCCCAGCGACAACCCCGACGACTTCAAGAGCGCCGACGTCGGCTACATGATCGTCGGACGACTCGGCGACGTGGACGCCTCCCGCGCCCTCTACCGCTTCTTCGACGCCGGCACCATGCTCGGGGCCGACCTCAACGCCGACGGACGCGACGAGCTGCTCGCCTTCAACCGCTTCCTCGACCCCACACGCGTCTACGAGTACCTCGACGACTCCGTCCCCGGCGCCCTCGCCATCGAACGACTCGACGACCTCGACCTCAACATCGCCGGCGCACGCTCCAGCGTCGTCGCCGACGTCAACGGCGACGGGCTGAACGACCTCGTCGTCGCCGACGGCGCCAGCGGGAACGTCTGGATCGCACGAGCCGACGCGAGCGGGGCCATCGGCAACATCGGCGCCGTATTCCTCCTCGGCCTCACCGACATCACCGAGCTGATCGCCCTCGACCTCGACGGCGTCGGCGGCGACGACCTCGTCGCCCTCACCGATACCGGCGGCGTGATCCCCGTCCCCGGCGGGGCGGGCTCCTCGCTCTCGCCGGGCGCCCTGATCGCCGGCACCGCCAGCACCATCGCCGCAGGCGACCTCACCGGCGACGGCCTCACCGACGTGCTCGCCGTGGACGGCGCGTCCGGACGCCTCACCGTCCTCGCCGGCAACGGGTCGGGCGGGCTGAGCACGGGCGCCGAGATCCTGACCGGCTCGGTCATCCTCGACGGCGCCACGATGGACGTCGTGCCCGGCGGCGCACACGAGATCGTCATCGTCGAGCAGGACTCGCGCGACGTGCGGGCACTCGACACCTCGGGCAATGAGCTGGCCAGGGTCCGCTCCGGATTCGACCCGCGTCTGTTCATCGAGGGCAACTTCGTGGACGGTGTCGAGGGCGAGCTCGCCGTGCTCTCCAACCGACGCCTCACCGTCGTCGGCCCGGACGGCGCCGGCGGGCTCGCGGCCCTCAACTTCGAGGGCACCGCCGAGACCCTCATCGGACCCGTCGCGCTCGACCTCAACGGCGACGGGCTCGACGAGATCGCCGGCGGCATCGCCGACCCCAACACCACCCAGCGACTCCTGCTCGTCGAGAACCGGGGCGGCGAACTCAGCGAGCCGCGCGGCTGGGGAGACGGACGCTACTTCCTCACCCTCAACGTCGCCAACACCCAACGCAGCGACCCCGACCCCGTCGTCACCCTGCAGGAGCGGTTCGACAACTGGCGGGCGGGCAACGCCGGACGCGTGGACGCCGTGCTCAGCCGCGTGCTGGGCGGAAGCGTGCTCGCGCCGGGCTCCGAGACCGTGTACGAGGTGGACCTGCAGGCCTACCCGGGCGTGCCGATCACGACCACGCCGCTGGTCACGGCCGAGGTGCTCGACGAGGGCGTGGCGCGCGTCCTCGCGGTGGAAGACCGGGGGAACGGACAGTTCGCGATCCGCGTGGAGGGTGTCGCCGAGGGAACGACCGCCCTCCACGTGATCGCGGACGACGGCGGCTCCCGCCCCACGGTCCTCATGCCGGCCCCCGGCGTGCGCGTGCTGACCGACCCGGCCGACTTCAACGCCGACGGCGTCCGCGACGACCTCGACCTCTTCGCCTTCGTGCAGGCCTTCCTGTCCGGCGACCCGCTCGCCGACTACAACGGAGACGGCGTGCTGGACCTGGGCGACGTGCTGGCGCTGCTGGGCTGGCTGTAAGCAACCAGCCCGCCTCCTCTTCTCGCCCATGAAACGCGCACGCGAAGTCGCGAAGCGGGGCGAAGGCGCGGAGGAAGACAGGTACGCAGAGGCGCAGAGAACCGCAGAGGCGCGGAGGGCTATGTGCAGATTTCCTCTTTGCGATTACCTGACATCACAGGGCAACTGAATTGCGAGCCCGGAGCGCCAGCGACGGGACCGGCTCACCCAAACAACCCAGCGCCCACGGTTCCCTCAGCGATCAACGAACCCAACAAGCACCCCCACAACGAGCCCGGAGCGCAAGCGACGGGACCGTCTCACCCAAGAAACCCAGCGCCCTCAGTCCTATCAGCGATCAACGAACTCAGCAAGCACCCCCACAACGAGCCCGGAGCGCCAGCGACGGGACCGTCTTCTCCAACTCGCGATGAGCCCGAAGCAGTCGTATCAATTCCAAACGCCGCTCTCTTCTCATTCGCGGGCCCGATGCGTAAGCGAATGGACAACCTTCACGTCAACGCCTGGCCCTGCCCGTCGCGGAGGTACCGGATCGCCGCGTCCGCGGATTCGGATGAATCGAGGTAGCGCGTGCTCCCGTGCTTTGTCCACACACGCGCATCGTCACCCACGCGCCCGGCCTCTCGGAGCCGACGCGTGCACCACGACTTGAGCTGCGTCATGACCGCTTCCGGCGGAACCTGCGCAGACACCACGACATGCACGTGGTTGGACCGAACCGCCAACGCATGCAAGGGCCACGACCGATGGTCGCAATGCGATTCGATTGTGTCCTGCACGATCCGGCGTGACTCGCGATCGAGCCGAATCGGCGCGTGCTTGAGTTGATCAAGGCTCGCCTTCCGCAGGTTCGGCTTGGGCGGGCTCAGCGGCGTTCCCGGGCGATTCTCCTCAACCACCGATGACCTCGGGTCGCCCGGGAGCCAGGTGCCGTAGGTCGTCCACGTGATGAAGTAGGCGAGCGGGGGCGGCACGCGTGTATTTTACAGAAGACGGTCCCGTCGCTGGCGCTCCGGGCTCGTTGAAAGACCGCGGTCCCGTCGCTTGCGCTCCGGGCTCGTAGTGGGCCAGCACATACCGTGTTTGAATAGTGGGGGGGGCAGTGGGGGGGGGGTGGCGGGTCAGTCGGCCGGGACGCATCGGTCCGATGCCCACGCCCTGAGCTGCGCCACCTTCTCCGCCATCGTCACGCTCAGGGGCGGCGAGGTCTCGATCGCCTTGCGCACGTCGTCGGTGATCACGTCGCGCTGCTGCGCGAAGGCCTGGTGCAGCGCCGCGATGATCGCCTGCTCGATCTCGGCGCCCGAGAAACCCTCCGACGCGCCGACCAGCGCCTCGAGATCGAACTTGCCCGGGTCTCGGTCGCGTTTCTCCAGGTGAATCTCGAAGATCCGCCGCCGCGCCGCGTCCCCGGGCAGGTCCACGAAGAAGATCTCGTCGAACCGTCCCTTCCGCAGCAGCTCCGGCGGCAGCGCATCGATGTTGTTCGCCGTCGCGATCAGGAAGACCGGCGCCCGGTGGTCCTGCATCCACGTCAGCAGCGTCCCGAACATCCGCTGGCTCAGCCCGCCGTCGGTCGAGTGGCTCGCCGCCGACGCGAACCCCTTCTCGATCTCGTCGATCCACAGCACGATCGGCGCCATCGCCTCCGCCTGCGTCAGCGCGTCACGCAGCCGGCGCTCGCTCTCGCCCACGAACCGGTCGTACAGCGCCGACGGGTCCAGCCGCAGCAGCGGCCGGTTCCACCCCGTCGCCACCGCCTTCGCCGACAGCGACTTGCCCGCGCCCTGCACGCCCAGCAGCAGCACGCCACGCGGCGGGTGCAGCCCGAACGACTCCGCCCGGTCGTCGAACGACCCCGCCCGGTGTTCCAGCCAGCGTTTGAGGTTCCCCAGCCCGCCGATCTGGTCCAATGACGCGGGCGACTCCACGAACTCCAGCACGCCCCCGGTCGAGAGCAGCTCGCGCTTCAGCGCCAGCGCGTGGTTCAGGTCCGCCTCGTCGAACCGCAGGTCGTGGGCCACCACCTCGCGCACGATCTGGCGGATGTGCCGGCGCGACAGCCCGCGCAGGTTCTTCAGGAACACCCGGAACTGCGCCTTGGTCAGGTCCACCTCGATCGGGCTCCGCGCGTGCTGCTCGCGCAGGCACGCACGCACCTCGTCCTCGATCTCCCGGTCCCCGGGCAGCGACACCCGGAACGGCGTGACCGACTCCTTCACCACGCGAGACTGGTGCTCGTCGTGGTCCACCAGCACCAGGTGCCCGCCGATCCGCTGGTTGTGGTGGATCAGCCGGCGCAGCGCCCGCAACGCCTTCGCGTCGGGCGCGTTGGGCGGCAGGTGCGGCGACAGGTCGTAAAAAATCTGCACCGAGGGAATCGTCTGCTGCGTCAGCCAGTACAGCGCACCCGCCGCCGGCTCGGTGTCCGCGATCGCACCCGCCGCGTGGTTGTCCAGGTCGCGCAGCCCGTCGATCGTCGTCCACGACCACGCCTGGCACCCCAGCGGCTCGATCGCCGCGTGCACAATGGCCGCGGCCTCCGGCTCGTCCACCGTCACGATCGACACCGCCGGATGACCCGCCCCCAGCAGTTCATACAGCCGCCTGGCGTCCCCGCTCAACTCAGGCTCGGGTCGCTGCTCGGCACCCGACCCGGACGACGCGGGCTCGTGGGCCGAGGACGCCTCGCCCGAGGACCTCGGATAGCTCGGGTTGAACTCCTGGCGGCGGTGGCTCATGCCCGAAGCGTACTCGGGAGTTGGTCGGCGGACCGGACACCCGGGTCCGCTGGCCAGGCCCCTTCCCCCCCTGTTATGAGACACCTCCACGCCCACTAGCCCGGTTTTCAGGGTCCTGGGCGGGAATGTGGTGGTTTCCAGGCCCATTCGGCGCACACTGAACCGGAGGCGCAACGCCTGCGTATGGGCGTCGGGTCTTCTTATCGGCGGGTTCCCGCCCCATCGGAATGGGATCGAGTTGCGAGGGATGTACTTCGGATCTGTGTGGGCCACCGCGGCGTTGCTCTGCTCAGCAACGGGCGCGCTCGCGGCGCAGGCCGACCCCCACACCCCGCACCCCGCCCACGCCACCAGCCAGCCCCTCCGCGTCCTCACCTCGCTCCCCGAAGGCCCCGCCTGGACCGACGCCGACCGGCGCAGCCTCCTCGGCACCAGCGTCAGGGCCCACAACTTTGAGGCACTCGAGCACACCGGCGCCCTCACCCGCTCCGGCTGGCTCCTCGTCAGCCCCTCGCGCGCCTCCGCGCGCCTCGCACCGATGCAGCCGGAGTCCGTCAGCACGCGCGTCGCCCGCGTCCGCGTGCCCGAGGGCACCAGCGAGGAGGCCCTCGCCGACGCCCTGGTCGCCACCGGCGACTACGCCTGGGCACAGCCCGACTGGCGCGTCAGCCCCGCCGTGGACCCCAACGACCTCCGCTACAGCGAGCAGTACCACCACGCCGCCAACGCCCTCAACACCGCCGGCGCCTGGAACATCACACGCGGCGACGCCTCCGTCGTCCTCGCCGTCATCGACTCCGGCATCGACGCCGCCCACCCCGACCTGCCCCCCATGCTCGAGGGCTACAACGCCGCCGACCGACTCAGGGCAGGCGACGGGGGCGACATCAGCCCGACCACCGGGCACGGCACCTGGGTCACCGGCATCATCGGCGCCACCTGGAACAACGCCGTGGGCGTCGCCGGCGCCGCGCCCGGCCTCACCCTCCTCCCCATCCGCGCCTCCAACGCGGGCGACGGCTCCGCCCTCACAAGCGAGCTCGTCCACGCCGCCACCTGGGCCGCCGACAACGGCGCACGCATCGTCAGCGTCAGCTACGAGGGCGTGTCCCAGGAAGCCGTCGGCACGCTGGGCGACGAGCTCCGTGCACGCGGCGTCCTGCTCGTCTGGGCCGCGGGCAACTCCGGCGGACCCTTCGTCACCCAGGACTGGCCCGGCGTCACCATCGTCGGCGCCACCACACGGCGCAACCGCGTCTGGGGCTCGAGCAACTACGGCATCGGCCTCGACGTCGTCGCACCCGGCGAGAGCATCCTCACCACCGACCTCGCGGGCAGCTACCGCACGCTCAGCGGCACCAGCTTCGCCACCCCCCTCGTCGCCGGCGTCATGGGCCTCGTCTGGTCCGCCGACCCAACCCTCTCCGCCGACGAGGTCGAGAGCGTCCTCTTCGCCACCGCCCAGGACCTCAGCCTGCCCGGACGCGACACCACCACCGGCTGGGGGCTCGTCAACGCGGGCAGCGCGGTCGCCAGCGTCTTCGACGGGCAGGTCCTCCTCCCCGTCCCCTTCGCCGAGGGCATGAACGGCGATCCCGGCGACACACTCGACCCCATCGCCTGGCCCGCTCAGGCCCACGCCGCGATCTCCACACTCGCCCCAGAAGAGGTCACCGCCGACGCCGCCCTCCGCCTCGAACCCGGCGGCGGCATCGAGAGCGCACCCATCGCGGGCTCCGGGGCACACGGGCTCGACGTCCGCTGGTACGCCAGCGCTCCCGCCGGCGCCACCTCCGCCCTGAACGTCTCGTATCTCGACGCCTCGGGCGTGTGGCGCACTCTCAGCCGCGTCCGGGGCGGGCTCGAAGAAGCCCGCTTCGGCTGGCACGCGGCCCGGCTCCCCGCGGGCGCCCTGCACGACGGGCTCCGCCTCCGCTTCCAGAACGAGTCCTGGTCCTCCGGGCCGGTCTACCTCGACGCCCTCGCCCTCGAAGCCCCGACCGGCATCAACCCGCCCTGGCGGACCGGCTTCGACGAGGCCGCGGGCTCCGCCGGCTGGTCCCTGCAGGGCGACGGCGCGATCGTCTCGGGCGTGCCCAGCGCCAGCAACGCGGGCGCGGCGAGACTCCCCCACGGCGCCAGCCTCACCAGCCTCCCGGTCCTCACGCTCGTGAAATGGGGGTTCGGCGGCGTCACCGACGCACGCCTCGGGCTCTGGGCCCGCCCCGTCACCGGCACAGGCCGACTGCTCGTCGAGGCCGGGGGCTTCGCCGGCACCTTCTCCACCGTCGCCACCCTCGAGGCCTCGGACTTCGACCCCGCCCGCCTCACCCTCTGGGACATCCCCCTGCCCGGCTCCATGCTCGTCCCGGGCGACGTCCCGGTGCGCCTCCGGGCCGAGGGCGGCACCTGGGATATCGACGACCTGGTCATCCGCCGGGGCGCCATCATCGAACCCGGCGCGTGCCCGAGCGACCTGAACCTCGACGGCGTGACCGACGCGGGCGACCTGCTCGCCTTCGCGTCCATGTACGCCGGGGCCGAGCCCGGGGCCGACCTGGACGCCGACGGGGACGTGGACCCCGCCGACGCGGGCCTCTTCGTCACCACCTACCTCTCGGACCTTGGCGGGGGGTGCTGAGGGCCGATCGACGGGTCGGGGGTTGTGCCGGGGGCGGCGATCTGCGAGGCTGGGGAGACCCGGCGGTCGCGAGTTCTGGAAACCGCTAGGAAACGGTCGCGTGCCACCCGCGGGCGACTCAGACACAAAGGATTTACGATGAAGAACGGATCAATGGTTGTGTGGGCAGGTGTGGCCGCGTGCGGCACGGTCGGCGGAGCGCTGGCCGGACCCGGCGAGGCTCCGGCCACGTTCGATGAATCGGTGCCCGACTGCCTGGTCAGCCCGGCCGGTCTCGAGCACCGCGCCCTGGGCGAGATGCTCTACCAGGCCCTGCCCTCCGACCAGCAGGCCCTCATCGCCGCCGCCGGTGGCATCGGCCCGCGCGAGTTCTCCCCGATGGGTGTCGGCGTCACACTCGACGCCGAGGACGCCATCGACTGGGGCAACGCCGCCTCCTGGCTCGACGAGGACACCCTCGCCCTCATGCGTCCCGAGCACCTCCAGATGTTCCGCGCCTGGGCCGACATCGCCGCCGCCGGCGGCGACGTCCCCATGATGTGCCTCGCACCCGACACCGACCCCAAGGTCGCCGACGCCTTCCACGCCTTCTTCACCGGCATCCAGGGCGGCCCCGAGCGCTACCAGCTCGGCGGACGCTGGAGCCGCACCGCCCTCTCCGGCAGCGGCCTCTCCCTCGGAGACCCCACCACCGTCACCTACTCCTACGCACCCGACGGCACCGACGTCCCCAACCTCAGCGGGCAGATCCGCAACAGCGACATGCAGAGCTGGCTCGACAACATCTACGGCTCCGGCGTCTGGCCCGGACTCTTCGACATCGTCTTCGCACGATGGGGCTTCCTCACCGGACTCGACTACGTCTACGAGCCCAACGATGACGGGCAGGCCTTCTCCAGCTCCACCGCCGCGCAGGGCGAGGCCGGTGTCCGCGGCGACGTCCGCATCGGCGCCACCACCCTCGACGGCAACAGCGGCGTCCTCGCATTCAACTACTTCCCCAACTACGGCGAGATGGTCCTCGACTCCGCCGACAGCTTCTTCAACTCCACCAGCCAGAACTACCGCCGATTCAAGAACGTCGTCTCACACGAGCACGGGCACGGCCTCGGCGCCAGCCACGTCTGCCCCACCAACGGCACCAAGCTCATGGAGCCCTTCATCAACACCAACTTCGTCGGCCCCCAGCTCGACGACCGCCTCTTCGGTCAGCGCGCCTACGGCGACGACCTCGAGGACAACGACACGCAGGCCACCGGCACAGACCTCGGCTCGCTCAACGGCGGCGCGTCCGTCTCGTACGCCGAGATCTCCATCGACGACAACTCCGATGAGGACTTCTTCGTCTTCACCACCAGCGAGCCCGTCGAGATCACCGTCAGCCTCACGCCCGCCGCAGCCTCCTACCTGCAGGGCCCGCAGAACAGCAACGGCTCCTGCTCCGCCGGCAGCCAGACCAACTACCAGACCATCCACGACCTCGCCATCGAGTTCCTCGACGATCAGGGCACCAGCCTCGGCGTCTTCGACTCGTCCTCCGCCGGCCAGGTCGAGACCGCCGTCATCGAGCTCTTCGATTCCGGCACCTACGCCTTCCGCGTCTTCGGCGACAACTCCAACGACATCCAGCTCTACGACCTGGACGTCTCCAGCGTCCTCACCCTCGAGCCGCTGGGCATCTCCTTCCTCAGCGTCCCCAATCTTGAGATCGACCCCGACTCCGCCCCCACCGTCGGCATCCAGCTCTCCATCGGCGACGACTCCATCGTCACCGACCCCGAGCTCTACTACAGCGTTGACGGCGCGCCCGAGGCCTCCGTCACCATGACCGACCTCGGCGCCGGCGCCTACGAGGGCGCCCTCCCCGCCATCCCCTGCGGCTCCGTCGTCACCTACCGCGTCGAGGCAGAGGGCACGCTCGCCGGCATCGTCGAGCTCGGCCCCAACACCGCCGTCGCCTCGCTCGGCGTCGCACGCGTCGTCACCGCCTCCGACGACTTCGAGACCGACCAGGGCTGGGCCGTCTCCGGCACCATCGCCAGCAACTTCTTCGGACTCTGGGAACGCGCCGTGCCCAGCTCCTCCACCCCCAACAGCCCCGCCACCGACGCCGACGGCTCCGGCAGCGCCTGGGTCACCGGCAACGTTGACGGACTCAGCCACGTCTCCGGCGGCAGCACCGTCCTCACCAGCCCCGCCTTCGACCTCGCCGGCACCGCCAACCCCGAGCTCAAGCTCTCCACCTGGTTCGACGACGACCAGGGGCTCAACCCCGGCGTCAACGTCTTCGTCCTCGAGATCTCCGACAACGACGGCCTCAGCTGGTCCACCCTCGACGTCCTCGGCCCCAACAACGCCGACTCCGTCGGAGGCTGGATCGCACGCAGCTACCGCGTCCGCGACTTCGTCAGCCTCACCAGCACCGTCCGCGTCCGCGCCATCGCCGAGGACGCCAACGGCTCCAACCTCTACGAGGCCGGCATCGACGCCTTCGCCATCGAGGACGTGGACTGCAACGCCAGCGACTGCCCCGCCGACATCACCGGCGACGGCGTCATCGACAACGGCGACATCGGCGCCTTCGTCACCCTCTTCCTCGCCGGAGACCCCATCACCGACTTCACCGGTGACGGCGTCATCGACAACGGTGACATCGGAGCCTTCGTCGCCGCCTTCCTGGCAGGCTGCCAGTAAGCCCAAGTCCGCCCCGCGGTCCGGGGCGTGCCTAGCGTCGTCGTGATGGCGACCGGGCACGCGACATCTCAACCACACTCCACGAAACCCGCCCGGGCCACCGGGCGGGTTTCTTTGGCTCTGGCCGACATCAAGCTCGCACACAGCGTCTTCGCCCTCCCCTTCGCCCTGCTCGGCGCCGTCCTCGTCCTTGCCCGCGCCGAGCGCGTCGCCGCCGCCACCGTCGCCCTCGAGCTCGCCCTTGTCGTCGTCTGCATGGTCAGCGCCCGCACCTGGGCCATGCTCGTCAACCGCCTCGCCGACCGCGCCATCGACGCCGCGAACCCCCGCACCGCCGGGCGCGCCTTCGCACGCGGCGCCCTCGCCCCGCGCGACGGCGTGCGCATGCTCATTGCCAGCGCCGCGGTCTTCGTCCTCGCCGCCGCCGGCTTCGGCCTCGCCGACGACAACTGGTGGCCCCTCGCCCTCAGCCTCCCCGTGCTCGCCTGGATCGCCCTCTACTCCTACACCAAACGCTTCACCTGGTGGTGCCACGTCTTCCTGGGCGGGGCCCTCGCCGCCAGCCCCCTCGCCGCCGCCCTCGCCGTCGCCGGCCCGGACGCCCTCCTCGATACCCACGCCCTCTGGTGGCTCGCCGCCATGGTCGTCTGCTGGGTCGCAGGCTTCGACGTCATCTACGCCCTGCAGGACCTCGACTTCGACCGCGCCCGCGGCCTCAACAGCGTTCCCGCACGCTTCGGCTGGCGCGGCGCCGCCTGGATCAGCCGACTGCTTCACGCCGCCGCCCTCGCCTGCCTCGCCCTCGCCTGGCACGCCGAGCCCCGCTTCGGCCCGCTCTTCGGCGCCGGGTGCCTCGCCGTCGCCGCCCTGCTCGCGTGGGAGCACGCCGTCCTCGCCAGACGAGGCCGGGCCGGCATCCCCATGGCCTTCTTCACCCTCAACGGCGTCGTCAGCCTCGTGCTCGGCCTCGCCGGGTGCGCCGACGCCCTCTGGTAGAGTAAATTTCACAAAAAAGTGAAAATCTTTCAGCGAAACTTGAAAAGATCTTGATCCGCACGGGGGGTCCCTCGGATACTTGGGCATGCCCAAGCCCGGCACCAGGATCGACGCCACCCACGCCGCCGACGCGCTCGAGGCCGCCCAGGCCCAGTTCATCGAGTCCTGGAGCACCATGTCCGGCGCCTGGGGCATCAGCCGCACCATGGCACAGGTCCACGCCCTCCTCTACGTCACCGGCGAGCCCAAGTGCACCGACGACGTCATGGAGCGACTCGGGATTTCCCGCGGCAACGCCTCCATGAGCCTCCGCGCCCTGCTCGAATGGGGCGTCATCGCACGCGTCGAGGTCGCCGGCGACCGCAAGGACTACTTCCAGGCCGAGCAGGACGTCTGGGCCATGTTCCGCGCCATCGCCCGCCAGCGCATCAAGCGCGAGGTCTCCCCCCTGCTCGAGAGCCTCGCCGAGATCCGAGAGCTCACCCCCGAGGTCGGCGCCAAGGGCCAGGACGAGCTCCGCGACCTCAACCGACGCCTCGACGAGATGCGCGAGTTCTTCGAGATCCTCAGCGAGATCAGCCAGCGCTTCGCCGGGCCCTCGGGCGCCGGCCTCAAGGTCGCGGCCAAGCTGCTCGCCAAAACACCACTCCCCCGCAAGAAGGCCCCGGACCAGGGAGACACGCCGTGACCCGCGCCGACACCATCGGACGCACCCGCACGCTCACCGGCATGACCCCCAGGTGCGTCAGCGTCGTCTGGGGGCTCAGCGCACCCGCCCTGCGCCGCGTCCGCCCCGACCTCGCCCCGGAGACCGGGGGCACCAAGCTCACCCTGCGCGTCCTCGCCGAGAACTCCGGCGGCGCCTGGCACGCCTCCGCCGTCCTCCGCGATCCCGACAGCGGGCTCACACGCGTCCTCGAGTCCGAGGGCACCGGGGCCGTGCGCGTCACCGTCGGCGACGGCTTCACGCACATCGACGCCGACGGGCTCCTCAGCGCCAGCTTCCGCAGCGACGACGGCGCCGTCGTCTACGCACGCACGCCCGTCCTCGAACAGCTCGGGCTCGGCGGCGGACGCTACGGCCTCGACAGCGCCACCATCCGCTAACCCCCCCCAACCCCCCCCCACACACACCCATCCGACGCCGCGCACAAAAAACGCCCGGCCGGAGCCGGGCGCTTGGTCAGTCAGGTTTCGTTCGACGATCAGCTCTTCCGCAGCAGCGCGAAGCCGATGCCGCCGAAGATCGCGACGAGGGCGATGCCGCCGCCCAGCACGGCGTACACCATCGTGTCGTCGATCTGGTTCAGCAGGTCCGTCGCGCCCGAGCCGGTCAGGCTCGTCACCATCACCGCCAGCGCCGCGAGCAGCACCAGCGTCATCGCCAGCGCCGCGCCCGCCGCGAAGCCAGAGCCGGGCCCGTCGTAGGCCTCGCCCTGCATCATCATCGGCGCCGCCGGTGCCGCGAACTCCGGCTCGGCGTCCCCGCCCTCGAACAGCGAGCCCGCGCCCGTGTCCGACATGCCAGAGCCCGCCAGGTCGTCCAGCGCCCCGTCCGAGCCCGAGTCGCCCAGGTCCGCCAGCAGGTCCCCGCCCAGCGAGGTGTCGTCGGCGTCCAGCGCGATGTTGGCCAGGCCCGAGCCCGACGCGCCCGCGTCGCCGAACGCCGTCACCAGTGTGTCCGCGTTGGCGTCCGCCCCCGCGTCCGACTCGTCGGGATCAAAGATCGAGACCCCCGTGTCCGTCCCCGTGTCCGACGCGCTCGACGCGAACGCCGAGCCCGACGCCGACGACGACAGGCTGATCGGCTCCAGCTCGCCGCTCTCGGCCAGCGTGATCTCGTCCAGGTCGTCGTCCTCGCCCCCGCCCGCGTCGCCCGCCAGCAGGTCCACCTGCTCGCGCTTGAACATCAGCCGGTCGCGGTCGCGGAACTCCTGCAACTGGCCCGACTCGCCCAGGCCCTCGACCTCTTCGGGCGTCATGCCGAGCTTCGCGGCCGCTTCCTCGACGGTGTAGAACATCTTGTTGGCCATGGCGGTGGTCTCTCCGGGGATGGGGCTCAAGTGGCGGGTGCGCAGTGGCCTATCCGTGGCCCGCGGGAAACGGTTGCGTCAAGCACCCGCTTCCGAGTCCGCAAGAGTAGGAGAACCGGGCGGTTGGGGCAATCCCGAGCCCCGCGCCAGGGGGGTGTTCGTGAGCAAACACGGGTCAAGATGGGGAAAGTTCGTCACCCCAACGCACGCAGCAGCCTCGCCGCACGGTACAGCCCCGCCACCTGCTCCCGCTCCACCGTCCGCGGCGGGTACCGGTTGTTCACCGGCTGGATCCGGATCAGCTCCTCGCCCCCCGCCCCCGTCTCGAAGTAGATCCGCTTGAACGTGCTCTCGTGGTCCGGCTCCAGGCGGACGAAGCAGTCGTGCCCGTCCTCGATCGCCAGCGACGGGGCGAAGATCACGATGTCGCCCGCCCGGTAGTCCGGCTCCATCGAGTCGCCCACCACCCGGGCCGCGAACGCGTCCGGGTCGTCCAGATCGGGGGCCCGCACGTACTCGTCGGCGACACGTGCCGGGTACCCAAGATCCGTGAAGTCCGCCGGGTACCCCGCAGAAACGGCGTTGATCAGGGGGATTTCAACCCCCCCCCGAGGGACCGGCCCGAACCGATGCACACTGGTGCCGCCCGCATTCTCGCCCGCATTCCCCAAGGGCACAGTGGGGGGGGAGGGGGGGGAGATCTGGTTGACGTGTGCTGCCAGTTCGCCGCTGGCGTACGCCTCGTCCAGGCCCTTGGTCTCCAGGGCCCGCAGCAGGCTGTGCACGCGTGCCTCGGTCCGCGTCAGGCGTTCCAGGTCGCGCTTGATCGGCTCGGGCGTGCGCTGCCAGCGTGCGAGCGCCGCCAGCGCGTCGTGCTCCACGCCCAGGGCCGCTTCCAGCCGGTGGACCAGCTCGTCGCCCGGCGGTGGGCGCGTGTCGCGCTCGATGTTCGAGAGGTACCCCTTGGTGCACGCGGCCCGGGCCGCGAGCTCCTCCAGCGTCAGCCCGCAGCGCAGGCGCCGGTCCTTGAGTGCGTTGGCGAAGGGTGAGGGCATGGCTTTTTTCGGGGCAGTGGCCGGTCTTGTGCGCACATTCGTCGAGATACCAAACAAGTACCTTGCAAATGTATCCAAATCTGGATACCGTGTCAACCGTTCGGAGTCAGCGGGTTCGCATCAAACCCGGCGCGTGCCGGGGTGGGTTCGGGAGGTCGGTCATGTCCACGGGTCGTCGGTCGTTGCGTCAGGGGAGCGGGAGGACGCTGGGCACGTGGCGGCCGGACCTGGCCCAGGTCTCCGATCTGCGCCGGCGTCTCGAGTCGCGCGATGTGGACTGGGTGCTCCAGCGGGCCGCGTGGCTGCCCCGGGGCGACCGCGACCTGCTCGAGGCGGTCTATCGCGAGGGCAAGCCCGCCTCCGAGATCGCCCGCCTGGGCAACCAGCCGGTGGCGCGGGTGCGGACGCGCCTGAAGCAGGTCCTCGCGCGGGTCTGCTCCGAGAAGCTCGCCTTCGTGGTGCTGCACATGGACGCCTGGTCGCCGACGCGACGGCGCGTGGCGCAGCGCGTCGTCATCAGCGGCGACTCCATGCGCGAGGCCTCCGAGCGCCTCGGCGTCAGCCTGTACACCGTCCGACGCCACGCCGCGGCGATCGACGAACTGTTCCGGAACGCAACCGACGCGCGCCGAAACGCCAGAGCGGGCTAGCAGCAGGGGGGGGACACATGCACACGCCGAGGGTGGGCGAGGCGCTGGGCCGGTTCGGGATGCGGGCCGATCCGGGGGCGGACAACGCGTGGGTGCACGACGACGCCGGCGCGCCCGGGCTCGCCGACGCGATCACGTCGCCCGTCACGCTCATCACCGGGCCCTCGGGCTCGGGCAAGAGCGCGCTGCTGCGCCGGCTCTGCGCCCATTGGCACGAGCGCGCCGTGCGCGTGATCGCGGGGCACGACATCGAACCGCCCGGGCACCGCCCGCTCGGCGCGCTCTGCGACGAGGACCTCGATCTCTGGCTGCGCACCCTCGCCCGCGCCGGGCTGGGCGAGGCCCGCCTGCTGGGGCGGCGGGTGTGCGAGCTGAGTGAAGGGGAGCGGTCCCGCCTGCGCCTCGCGCTCGGGATGCTCGAGGCGTTGCGTCAGCGGGATGGAGTGCTGGCGCTGGACGAGTTCGCGAGCGTGCTCGACCGGGCGACCGCGGAGGGGGTGGCGCGTGGGCTGGTCCGCTGGGTGAACGCCGTGCACGCACGCACGGGTGTGCGCGTCGTGCTGGCGACCGGGCACGAGGACGTGGAGGGGTTCCTGGGGCACGGGGCGAGCGTGATCCGGTGCGAGGCGATGCGAGGGCCCGAGATTCATGAACCGGCTTCGCCCTGCGGGCCGGAGTCGGGCACACTTGAACAGGGTGCTCGCGTTCGCATCGAGCGGGGTGAGGTGTGGGACTACGACGCGCTGGCGCGGTTCCACTATCGCGCCGGACGCCCGGCGACCATCGCGGGCGTCTGGCGCGCCGTCCGGACGCTCCCCGGCGGACGCGAGTCGCTCGCGGGCGTGCTCGTTGCCAGCCACCCGACGCTCAACGCACGCTGGCGTCGCCTCGCGTGGGGGGACCGGTACCGCGGGAACGATCGCGCCGGCAAGCGACGCGCGGCAAGGCTTCTGAACAGCGAGGTTCGCTGCCTGAGTCGCGTGATCGTCGAGCCGAGCAGCCGCGGGCTGGGGATCGCGCGACGGCTGGTCGAGTCGTACCTGCACGAGCCGCTCACCCCACGCACCGAGGCGGTCGCGGAGATGGGGGGCATCAGCCCCTTCTTCGAGCGGGCCGGCATGCGGGCTCACCCGCTGGCGCGCCCGCGTGCCGACGCCCTGCTGATCGAGCGACTCGCCACGAACGCCCTCGGCGTGCGCGACCTGCTGGCGGGGGAGGTGCCGATCGGTATGGACCACGCACTCACGGCGTGGGCGAACGCCACCGGCGCGAGCGTCCGACGCGCACTGAGGGAATCGACCGAGGACGAACGCTGGCGGATCGCGGCCTGTCGCCTGGCGGGCCGACCGGTGGCCTACACGCACGGGTAAAGGGGGGATCGATGGGGGAGATGGATCTGAACGGGGGCGCGGGCGGCGGCCCGCGCGACGTCGCGGGGCTCGCGCGCTTCGTGCGCGAGCGGTTCGGGCTCGACCTGGCCAGCGAGCCGGTCGTGTCCGGGCACGCGACCGGGCTCGAGTACCTGTGCCACGCGTTCTTCGAGGACTCCGTCCCGCGAGACTGCGTCGTCTGGGCCAATCGGGGCGGGGGCAAGACCTACCTCGCCGCCGTCGCGACCGCGCTCGACCTGGTCTTCAAGCCCGGCATCGAGGTGCGTGTGCTGGCCGGCTCGCTCGAGCAGGCCTCGCGCATGCACGAGCACCTGCGAACACTGTTCGAGCTGGAGGACTTCGAGGACCTGGTGGCGGGCAAGGTCACGGAGCGACGCATCAAGCTGAAGAACGGCAGCCGCGTGGAGCTGCTGGCCTCCAGCCAGACCAGCGTGCGTGGCACGCGCGTGCAGAAACTCCGGTGCGACGAGGTGGAACTCGTGGACCCGGACGTCTGGGAGGCCGCCCAGCTCGTCACGCGCGAGAAGGTCTGCGGCGGCGTCCACGTCCCCGGCTCGATCGAGTGCCTCAGCACCATGCACGTCCCGCACGGGATCATGCAGCGGCTCGTCAAGTCGTGCGCCGGGGGCGAGGACGACGCGGACGCGCTGGCGGGCTTCACGCACGAGAACGCCTCGGGCGAGCGGGTCGAGGCGACGCGCAGGCTCTTCCGCTGGGGCGTGCTGGACGTGCTGGGCGTCTGCAGCGAGCGCCACACGTGCGAGTCGTGCGCGCTGCACGAGCACTGCGCCGGGCGGGTCAAGCAGCGCGACGCCCGGGGCGGCACGCCGGGACACGTCTCGGTGGACGAGGCGCTGCGCCTGATGGGGCGGGTCGGACGCGCGACGTGGGAGAGCGAGATGCTCTGCCTCCGCGCCTCGCGGACCGACAGCGTGCTCCCGGAATTCGACCTCACCGAGCACGTCGTGCCCGAACTGCCACAGGACCGTTCCGGCTGGGTGTGGGTCTGCGGCGTGGACTTCGGCTTCCGGGCGCCCACCGTGGTGCTGTGGGCCGGGGTGGACCCGCGCGGCGTGCTCTGGGTCTACGACGAACGCTCGGTCGCGGGCGCGGTGCTCGACCGGCACCTCGACGCCATCGCGTCCGGACGCCCGCGCGACGGAGGGGACGAGGCCCATCCCTTCCCGGCATGGGTCGGCATCGACCCCGCGGGGCGCCAGCGCAGCGATCAGACCGGGGTGAGCAACGCGATGGTGATGCAGCAGCGCGGCATCGCGGTGCGCGACCGGCGCATGGGGCTGGGCGAGGGGCTGAACCTGGTGCGGGCCCGGCTGAGGCCGGCCTCAGGCCCGGCGCGCCTGTTCGTGCACCGGCGGTGCGCCGGGCTGATCGAGGCGCTCGAGACGTACCACTACCCGCGTGAGCGACCGGAGAGCGACCTGCCGGTGAAGGACGGGAGCGACCACGCGGTGGACGCGCTGCGGTACCTGGTGCAGAACCTGGACCGCCCGTACCGGGTGACGAGGAGGGAGTACGCGTGAGGGGAAGTCATGCAAGCCCTCGGCGCAAGCCGAGGGAGCCGGGCGCGGGAGCGAGACTTTGGACGATGGCGGAGAGTGATGGGCGTTCATCGGGCGATCCGATGACGCGGATGGACAGCGATGTGGATCGGTCAAGTTCGTGGGTCGGGGGCGCAGTGGTTCCCGGGTCCCTCCGCTTGCGCGGAGGGCTGGTTGGATCGCCACCGTGAAGGCCGGCTCAGGCGCCGGGCATGGGGGCGATGATGGGGAGGAGGTACTCGATGATGACGAGTGCCGCGATCCCGAGGCCGAGGATGCCGACGATGATCTGGACGGTGAAGACGCCGACCTCGCGCGGGTAGGTCTTCATGTCGAGCACGCGCACGGCCTTGTAGGCCGCGGCGATGCCGAACGCCAGCGGGATGATCAGCCAGAACCAGTACTCGTTGAGCACGAGGATGGGGTCGAGGAAGGGGCGGTAGGCGAGTGGGAGCAGGTCTTTCACGCGTCGCCCTCCCGGACCTCGGTCTTGCGCCGCTTGCGCGGGGTGACGACGAGGGCGTCGAGGATCACGATCAGGTTCACCATGCCGGCGAGGGTGGCGTAGAGGGTGCCGATCTCGTTGACCTTGGCGACGGACTTGGTGTTGGGCGGGCCCATGCCGGCGGCGAGCTGGTCGGGGGAGAGGCGCTGCCACTCGTAGCGGGAGTTGGTGTCCGACCAGACGCGTGTCTCGTCGGGACGGCCCGAGCGGGAGACGATCTGGGGGGCGCGGCTGTCGGGGGAACTGGTCTCGGGGCCGTAGGCCTTGAAGTGGTCCTGGTGGACGTAGTCCACGGCGAAGGCGACGGGTCCGACGAGTGCCTGGCCGATGAACCAGACGCGGTCTTCGCGCGAGTCGATGACGTCGATGCCGCCGATGAGGATGCCGGAGAAGAAGAGGAAGAGGACGGCTGCGCCGGCGAGCAGGGCGCGTCTGGGCTCGCCCCGGAGGGCGTGCCCGAGTCCCGGGAGGAGCGCGGCGGCGATGCCCGCGGCGAGGTTGAGGGTGGCTGTTGGGGGGGTTGGTTCTGGCACGGGGAGGTCAGTGTACGTCGCGCGGGGAGCGGGGGTCTGCCGGCCGCGGGCGCGGGTGATTTTGAGGAGGTTGCCGATGTCGTTTGACACCGGGCGGCGGTCGGGTACCGTAGGCGAAACAGGGCGTCGGGCGTGTTGCCCGGGGCGATCCGAGCGGGAGCGGACAGCCGCGTGCGAGCGTCACGCGGGGTGAGGGCTAGCAGATGAGCGTGATGACGCTGGAGAGCTGTGCGGAGCTGGGCGTGGAGCCCGGGTTCGGCGTGGTGGGTCCGGAGGGCGAGCCCGCGCAGGGCGAGCGTGCGTGGGGCACGGGGGAACCTGCGTGGTCCGAGAGTGTGGGGGTGCTGGTGGGCGGGGACGAGGATCTGGACGAGGACGAGTCCTACTTCCTGGAAGAGGATGAGGATGATGCGGATGAGGACGGTTACGACGCCGGCTTCCTCGACGACGACGACGACGAGGATCTGGAAGAGGAAGAGTTCGACGCCGATGAGGACGATGACGAACTCTGACCGTTCCGCGATGAGACGCTCGCACGTGTGATGCGCCCGGCGGACGTGGTCCGACCGGGAGGCAGCATGGCGACGCGCAAGAGCAGCGGCAAGAAGGGCGGGGGGCCCGAGAAGAGCGGGGGGCCCGAGACATCCGGCGATCGGCGGCAACAGGACGGGACGCCTCCCCCCGGTGTGGTGGTGGACCGTCGCCTGGGGATCGATCGGCGCGACCTGGACGAGCTGGAGGAGAAGTTCACCGGCAAGAAGTCGGGGGGCGGCTACCCGCGTCCGACGAGCGGGCTGGAGCGTCGTCGGGGGCCGGGGCGTCGTCTGAGCGAGTTCAGCAAGGCGGCCGAGGAGGGGGAGATGACCAGGGAGCAGTTCCTGTTCCTGATGGCGATCGACGAGTTCAAGAAGAGCAACGACAAGCCGTTCCCGACGTGGACGGACGTGCTGGAGGTGGTGCGTCTGCTGGGGTACCGCAAGACGTGCGCCAGTGAGCTGAACCTGACGCGTGCCGAGGACTGGACGGAGAAGGCGGGTGCGCCGAGCAACGTGCGTCCGGAGGACTGGGCGAGCCGCCCTGTGGCGCCGATGGGCGAGAAGACGCGTCTGCGTGACGCGCAGGGTTCGGGCCCGTTCGACGCGACGGACGAGCCGACGCCCGAGGAGCTCGAGGCCGCGGCCGCGGAGCTCGAGGCGATGGACCTGGACGACTTCGAGGGGCTGGAAGACGCGGCGTGATCGGGTGCGCGCGAGCGTGCTCGGGTCGATCGAGACGAATGAAAAACGCCCCGGTCGCGATGACCGGGGCGTTTGTGTGTGTGGGTTGATGCGTGCTCAGTCCATGGCGGACATGGTGAGCGAGTTGCCGGCGTGGGTGATGCGGGTGCTGGTGTCGCAACCGCCGTTGTAGAAGATGTGGATGAAGGCGTGGAAATCGCGGTAGGTGATGTATCCGTCGCCGTTGATATCCGCGGCGGGGCGGCGGTAGCAGTAGGCGATGATGAAGCGGATGAAGTCGCGGAAGTCCACGTCGCCGTCGTCGTCGAGGTCGGCGGGGCAGGGGACGGGGGCGTTTGCGTCGGTGGCGACGGCGAGGCCCTGCATGGCCCAGGCGGGGCCGGAGTAGCCGATGGCGACGGGGGACTGGGCAACGGTGCCGTCGCCCAGCGAGACGAGCTCGCCGGAGCCGGCGTTGAAGGCGAGGATCTCGTCGCGTTCGGCGGAGTAGGCCAGGTCGCCCAGCGAGGACATCACGGCGCCCAGCGGGGTGTTGGCGCCGGTGTTGAGGTTCACGAGGGTGAGCACGCCGGTGCCGTTGGGGTCGGTGGTGTAGAAGCGCTCGCGGGTCTGGTCGTAGACGGCGTAGTCGTTGTCCTGCCCGTTGTCGGTGATCTCGGAGCGGGAGCCGTCGGGGTTGAGCACGGCGAGGGAGGTGGTGTTGTTGCCGTCGAGGTCCTGCGAGACGATGACGGAGCCGAGGCCGTCCACGTACTCGATGGACTCAACGAAGCCGTCGAGGTCGGACATGGCGAGCAGCTCGAGCAGGGTGGCGGCGCCGGTGTCGGTGTCGTACTCGACGAGGTACTGGTCGTAGGCGTCGGAGACGGCGTTGTAGGAGTAGTAGAGGCCGAGGAGCTGGTTGGTCTCGCGGTTGTAGGTCATGGAGAACGCGCCGATGCCGCGTCCGTTGCCCAGCATCTGCGCGGGCAGCCCGTGCGGGCCGACGATGGTGGTGTCGGCGGTGTCGGGGTCAACGACCAGCAGGTGATCGAAGTCCACGGCGTAGACGGTTTCCTGTGCGAGGGCGGGCGAGGCGGCGGCTCCGGCGAGGAGCAACGCGGCTGTGGCGGCGAGCTTCATGGTGTGAATCCCCTTTGTGGTTGCGGACCTGTGTTCGCTGAATGTACCCGCTCTGGGGGGGTGTGCAAGCAATTCTTGTGCAAAGGTCTCGTGTGGATATTCTCGGACTATGACGGTCCGTCACAGCCGGGCGCGCACCGGTCTCGGGACGCGGGTGGCGCGGGGCGCTGGAAGAAGGCGTGCGTGGAGCGTGGGGGGAATGGCGAGCGGTTCGGGGAGCCGTGCCGGCTTACTTGTTGTAGTAGTCCAGGTTGATCTGGAGGAACTTGTCGAATTCGGAGGGGAGGTCCTCGTCCTGGTAGATGGCCTGGACGGGGCACTCGTCCACGCAGAGGCCGCAGTCGATGCAGGTGTCGGGGTCGATGTAGAGCATCTCCGCGGTCTCGAAGTCGGGCTCGTCCTTGGTGGGGTGGATGCAGTCAACGGGGCAGGCGTCCACGCAGGAGGTGTCCTTGGTGCCGATGCAGGCTTCGACGATGACGTGGGTCATGGCAGGTCTCGCTGGGGCTCGCGGGCGGGGGGTCCGCCCGGGTGGTGGTGTCGTCCGCGGCGGTGGGCCGTTGGAGTGTGATAGCAGAAAAAGTGTGCGAGGGCCAGCGAGAAGGGGTCTCAGTTGGCCTGGGCGGCGGCCTCGGGCGCCGGCAGCTCGTCGCGCTGGGTCAGGAACAGGATGTCGCCCTTGGCCAGCCCCTGACCGGGTTTCAGGGCGTACGCCCCGCCCCAGCGGGTGAGTTCTTCCAGCGGGGCGACGAAGCCGGAGTTGGGGTCGGCCGCGTCGGTGAGGTGGTTGCAGTTCCAGTTGCGCCACAGCTCGGCCATCTTCTCGGGCAGGGCGGGGGCGAGCAGGAGCGAGGCGACGCGGACGGCCTCGGCGCAGTGGTAGAGGATGGCGGCGAGCTTGTCTTTGTTGGTGGGGGGGTTGCCCGGGTCCTCGTCGAGCTTCTTGGCGAGTCGGAAGGGCTCGGTGACGTTGATGTAGGCGTCCACGCGTGAGGCGAGGTCGAGGCCGAGGCGGAGGGCCTGGTCGAGCTTGAGGTCGTCGTGGTACTCGAGGGCCTGGGCGACGGTGGCCTGTATCTCGCGCGGCCAGTCGAAGTCGCCGGGGACGACGGAGTCGGTGCCCTTGGGGTCGGGCACGGTGCCGCCGAAGTACTTGTTGATCATGCCGCCGACTCTGGACGACGCGTTGCCGATGCCGTTGCCCAGGTCGGCGTTGAAGACCTCGACGAAGCGGTCGTAGGCCCAGTCGGCGTCGTTGGCGCCCAGCGGCCCCTGGGTGGCGAGGTACCAGCGCACGGCGTCGAGCGAGTACCGCTCGGCGTAGGCGAGCAGGGTGTCGATCTCGATGAAGTTGCCCAGGCTCTTGGACATCTTCCTGCCCTCGGCGATGAAGTAGGCGTGGGCGTAGACGGTCGCCGGGGGCTGCTCGCCCAGGGCGTGCAGCATGCAGGGCCAGATCACGGCGTGGAACCAGAGGATGTCCTTGGCCATCATGTGCACCGCGAGCGGGGCGTCGCCGGGCCAGTACTGGCGCCGGTCGTCGGTGTCCACGGTGGTGAGGTAGTTGCACAGCGCCTCGATCCAGACGTAGACGCGGTGCTCCGGGTCGCCCGGCATCACGACGCCCCAGTCGGCGTCGCCCTCCTTGATGCGGCGCGAGACGGGGACCTTCTGCAGTCCCTGGCGGATGCGCCCCATGACCTCGTTCTTGCGGGCCTCGGGCAGGATGCGGAGTTCGCCCGACTCGATGCGGGCCTTGAGCCAGTCCTCGTACTTGTCGAGGCGGAAGAAGTAGTTCTGCTCGGTCCGCTGCTCGAGGGGCTTGCCGGTGACGGGGGAGAGGAAGTTGTGCTCCTTGGCGACGGTCTCGGTGAGGTACTCCTCCTGCGAGGGGTCGTACCAGCCGGAGTAGTCGCCGAGTTCGATGTCGCCGGAGTCGAGGAGTTTCTGGATGTAGGCGGTGGCCTTGTCCTTGTGGCGGTCCTCGGTGGTGCGGACGAAGTCGTCGTGGGAGAAGTTCATGTCGGCGAACGCCTGCTGGAAGCGTTCGGCGTTGATGGTGGCCCATTCGAGGGGGGTGTGCCCGCGTTCGGCGGCGGTCTTGGAGACCTTTTCGGCGTGCTCGTCGGTGCCGGTGAGGAAGAAGGTGTCGAGGCCCCGGAGGCGGGCGAACCGGGCCGCGACGTCGGCGACGAGGGTGGTGTAGCAGTGGCCGATGTGGGGTCGGTCGTTGACGTAGTAGATGGGCGTGGTGATGTAGTAGGGGGTGGTCATGGGGGGTGGCTCCGTGCGGGCATGCTAGTGCGGCCGTGGCGTGTGGGCGGGTTGGGCGTGGCCGGGCATGGCGTGGGGGGGGCGGCTATCTTTGACGCGTGGAACGCGACCTGTTCGAACCCCTTGCCCTGAGCCAGCTCGACGCGGTGTATCGGATGTCGATGCACCTGACGCGTCGGCCGGAGGAGGCCGACGAGGTGGTGCAGGAGGTCTACGCCCGGGCCTTCCGCCCCAGCACGATCGAGCGGTTTGAGGACAAGAGCGGCGGGTCGGACCCCGAGGGGGCGATGCGGTCGTGGCTGTTCGCGATCTGCCACAACGTGTTCTACACGCGGGTGAAGCGGGAAAAACGCCAGCCCGCGGCGGTCGAGGAGTTCTTCGCCGAGTCGGCCGATGGGCCCGGCCCGGACGAGGCCCCGCCGGTGTTCGACCGGAGCCAGCTCGACTGGGAGCACGTGGACGAGACGCTGAAAACCGCCATCGAGGACCTGAAGCCCGAGTATCGGGAGGTCCTGATGCTCTGGGGCGTGGACGGGATGAAGTACCGGGAGATCGGCGAGATCCTGGAGGTGCCGATCGGGACGGTGATGAGCCGCCTGCACCGGGCCCGGAAGCTGCTGTCGGACGCCCTGCTGGGCAACGAGGAGGCGGTGGAGCGTCTGGGGCTGGCGGGGGGTCTGGCTGGGGGGGCAAGTGAAGATGGGGGGAGCGGATGAGCGATGAAAAAGGCTGTTTTTGGCCCGAGACAGGGAATGAACGCCCGACGGTCGGGGTTCGCCGGGTGGTTCGGTCCGTTCTGGGCGGGGCCGCGTGGGACGGGCAGAGATCTTCAGGGGGTTCGGGGAGTGGAATGAGACGACGTGATGGCTGACGACAGGCACAACCTTGGGCGGGACCTGAACGACGCGGAACTGCTGCGCGCCGGGGCGGACGGCGAGCTGAGCGGCGCGGACCTGGAGCGGCTGGAGGCGTTGCAGGCGTCGGACCCGACCTGCGCGGGGCGGCTGGCGTTCGAGCGTGAGCTCAAGGGCGCGTGCTGTCGGGCGATGGGCGGGGTGACCTGTCCGGACGCGTTGCGGGCGAAGGTGGAGGCGATGGGCGCCGCCCGGGAGGACCTGGGCGGCGTGTCGGTCGTGGAGACGATGGCCCCGCGGACGCGTGAGGCGTCGTTCTGGTCCGGCTCTCGCCGGATGCTGGCGATCGCGGCCGTGGCGCTGTTCGGGCTGGCGGGGGTGCTGATCTGGCAGAGCGCCGGGCTGAGCGGGCCGGGGGTGCTGCCGAGCGCGGGCCAGGTCACCACGGCGACGTTCCGGCAGGAGCTGGCGGAGTTCGTGACCCGCGAGCACCGTCGCACGAGCGAGAGCGAGCGTGCGGCCGCGTCGAAGTTTGTGCACACCGACGCGGAGGAGGCTCGCGCGTGGTTCCGGGAGGCGCTGGGCGACCAGGTGCGGATCCTGGGCCTCGAGCAGCCGATCGAGTCGATCGCGTTCATGGGGGCGGGCAAGTGCGGGGTTCCGGGCGCCGGGTACGGCGAGTCGGCCCACATGCGGTTCGAGGTTTCGGGCGAGGACGGCGAGCCGGTGGTGGTGAGCGTGTTCGTGGCGCCCGCGAGCGAGCAGTTGCGGATGGAGCCCGGCACGACGTACGCCGTGGACATGACGGCGTGCGACATCGAGGGCTACAGCATGCTGGCGTGGACGGACGGGATGACGAACTACTTCCTGGTCGCCGACGCCGAGACCCGCGGGTGCATCAAGACACTCAAGGCCATCGGCCAGCCCGAACCCACCGGCTCCATCTAACCCCCCCCCCATATTTGGCTGTTGGGTCTGTGTGCGCACAGGGGGGGCTACAAGCCCTCGGCGCGAGCCGAGGGAGCCGGTGTGGGATTCGAGGGTGGGATCGGTTTCGGAGAACGGTGTGGTGAACGGCGGGATTTGCGAGCGTGTTCGTTCGTGTTGACTTGCTTGTGATTGAGCGGTTCCCGGGTCCCTCGGCTTGCGCCGAGGGCTGGCATGGGGCGGCTGGGCTTGTGTGGGGAGGCTTACAAGCCCTCGGCGCGAGCCGAGGGAGCCGGTGTGGGATTCGAGTGCCGGATCGGTTTCGGAGAACGGTGTGGTGAGCGGCGGGATTCGCGTGCGTGTTCGTTCGTGCCGTCTTGCTCGGGGTTGAGTGGTTCCCGGGTCCCTCGGCTTGCGCCGAGGGCTGGCATGGGGCGGCTGGGCTTGTGTGGGGAGGCTTACAAGCCCTCGGCGCGAGCCGAGGGAGCCGGTGTGGGATTCGAGTGCCGGATC